>Ga0307515_10000491_pt1 | contig 94514 bp, 128 predicted proteins | sample 17_EM_MG_FD_194513 | JGI IMG/M metagenome (GOLD analysis project Ga0307515, IMG submission 194513) | Populus trichocarpa ectomycorrhiza microbial communities from riparian zone in the Pacific Northwest, United States - 17_EM | ecosystem: Host-associated > Plants > Roots > Unclassified | place...
GTTGATGATGGTCATGCTGGCAAGATCATCATACAGGTTGTCCAAGGTAAACTTGTCAGGGGTGAGGGACTGGATGATCCTGACCTGCTCATCAACCCTGTTGATAACACCATCCAGGGTCTCAGATGGGTCCTTCCTGATGGAGAACAGGTCCTGGTATGCCTGGAACCTGGGAGCAGAGACAGGCTTGATGAAGATCTTCTTCAGTGTGGCCCAGATCTTGACAGGGTCTTCCCCATCATCCCTGATATAGACTCTGATCTCAGGGGACATGCTGGAGATGAGGATGCCAGCTGCCTTGAAGGACTTGTTCATCCACTCCATATACTCCTTCCTATCCCTCTTCCACTCCTGGAACTCCTTGGAGGTGATGCGCTCCAGAGATACGATATGTCTATGACTAATCGGCCCGTGTTAGCGCTAGGATGAGTCACCTTAAGTGACCATCAGTGGCTGAGTCACGCTGTATAGCTGTGACAGTAACTTCCCTATATTCTTATATATGCCACGCCTGTATCATAATAAGAATATAACGTCTCTTGTTCTCTCCCACCATCGTACTAGTCTCACAAGCAACTCACCACACCAAGCCCTCTCCCCTCTCCTCATAAGGTAAGGTTAGAGTACCATGTAGTATATAGAATATACTCTGCGCTGCTCAACATCATCGATGCCAATCCTAATCCATCAGGACGAGTCGGCTTGTTCGCACATGCCTTTCTGTTGTCAGGCGCTCCCCACTCCTTCAGTCAGTCAGTTGACAGAGATCATTGAAGAGCTCCAGACCACCATCAGCATGCCGATTGAGAGGTACATTCCTGAAGGGGTCCAAGGGTTGAGGGGCCCTATTCCATGGCAAGAGGCCAGGAGAAGATTCCTAGGCCAGGAAGTGGTTCGTACCGTCAAGATGAAGCCCGATCGTAAGTTTACTGAAGGCTGCCGTTCAACAGGCATCTCCCTCGTCAACCGTCACTTCCACTCCTATCACCTCTCACTGGGGGCGAGGTGACCTGGAAACCAGTGGGAACATCTTGAGTAAATTTTGGGCTCTGGATCATTTTTCTCCCAATGTATCTACCAATCACATTTTGGGTACATTTAGACTGTGATCTCAACATGTGCCCAGCATGTACCCACCAAATAACATACAAAATGTTGCCAGAAATGGATCCAAAATATTCCTGTGGTATGCCCAACCATACCCGGGCATGGAGTTCCAATGTACCCAGCATATTACTCCATTGTTTGCCATGTACCTTCAATGTACCCAGAACGAGTAGCATGTTCCCAAAATATACCCACTGGACATATACCAGGAACATTTTGACAACATTTGTGGGAGCTGGTTTGAATGTTATTGGTGATTACATGCTGGGCACATGTTGAGATTACAGTCTAAATGTACCCAAAATGTGATTGGTGGATATGTTGGGAGAAAAATGATCCGGAGCCCACAATTTACCCAAGATGTTCCCACTGGTTTCCAGGTCACCTCACCCCCAGTGTGAAGGGGATTCCACAAGCCAAGTGGAATATCAAAAGGGCCTCCCATAGGGGATAGTGGAGAGGAGAAATCCCGATTATATCAAGACTAAGGAAATACATGACTATCTAGGCTTGGTATATAAGGGATACAAAGAGTGCGCACAGACCATGTTTGTACATGTATGGTCGAGACATAACCAAATAGAAGAAAGGAATAAATGAATGATAATAATGATAATAATGATAAGATAAGGGGAGATAAGGAAGTCACATGACAAGTCACAGTCACGGAACATGTGACTGAGACATGTGACTAGTCACGTGATACAATCACGTGACCTCCGACGGTTTAACCACTACACCAAAGAGACCAGAGCAATCATAAAAGTTTTGAAGTTACCCAGTACAAAACCGAGCAACACCGCAACAGCAGCAATTGCAACCATGCCATGGTCCAGGGACCATGACAGTGTGAGCTGTTAGCTACACTATCTAGGCATTCATCTGTGTCAGGCTAGAGTGTGCCCTTACACAATTCTCAAAAACTTTACAGTTCCCCTCCTGAAGCATTTCCTAGGATTTCTTATTCACATTTAACATTATTTCCTTGGTTATTTGTACATCATGAGAAGGGGTCCATTCACAAACTTACCCCTGGGCAAATAAAATAACACTGAACATGTGTACCTGCTAGAAGATGACACAAACCAACTTAGTTTCAGTTGACACAGTTTTCAGTGTCCTACACTGACTGGATTTTTGGAAAATAGCTGAACTTGTAATTTAAGTTGATTTTGACTGAATTTGAGGTGCAGTTTTTTTACAGTGCATCAATGTCATATCAGTATGACTAATCCAGCAGTCACTGGTTACCACCAGGTCTGCCACTATCATCCTGTTACCCTTATCAGTATAACTGCTGAGCTACCACACCCACAGACATGTCATTGGTCCAAGGGCACTTACACTGAAAAAGGTATAGTGACCTAAATTACTAATCCAGTCATTTTCTGACTGAACTGACCCACAAATTTCAGTCAGCATTGGGTGCTGAAAATGGGTGCTTGTCTGAAAGGCGACACAAACCAACTTAATTTTGGCGGCTAAATTTGAGGCGTAATTTTTGTTACAGTGATCCCTGACATGGGAAATTTAGCAGGCGAGACTCCCACGATCAACCCCCATTACCCACACGCGATGCTCTCTCGTTCTATTGGCGGTGGGACGTTTGAACCACGAGTGATTCGCCCCCCCGGCGTATCTCGAGGTTCGTGTGTAGACGCAACCCCGTCTCCATCTACAACTCGCAACCGGAGGGCCAGCACATCCAACACATTAACGACGGTGCCCTCGAGCCAAAGAGCAGGATCTCTCGCATTTCCACAACTTTCCTCCCACCAATCCATTAGTCCCTTGCCAAGTGTTCCCTTCCAGCGTCCCGCGTATCTCGAACATTCCTCTCTCAAGCATCTTCTCCAAACTGAGTTCCCTCCCCTCCTCCCTCCAGGTCGATATGGGCGCGATGTCGGTGTTCTCGATGACGATCAGAACTCCCGAAACATCACCCATCCCTATCCTCGGAGACGTCGAACCCCGCTTATCGAAAGTGATGATGAGGACCCCTTCACACCCCCCCGCGAGCTCCCACCCTTGGTTTCCACACATTCCCCTAACAGCAACACTTTGAGCCCGGTCCTTCGATTGCCGACCCGATGGAGTGACCAAGACAGGCACCTGTCACTTTCAGTCTCCTCAGATGGCCGTGAGCTCACCTTCGTTGGTAAGTCGGGTTTCCAGCCCAATGAAATTACTAACAACCATACCCAGGTGTGTCGTGCATCGGTGACAAAGATGCAGCAGCAGCCCGCGCAAACCATTCCATCCCACCTGCATGTGGAATCTACTATTACGAAGTGGAAATTGTGAATAAAGGACAGAAAGGGTGAGCCCCTTACTCCTTCGCACGACATTCCTTAACAAACTTGTTTCCAGTCAAATCAGTATTGGGTTGGTCATACCTATTTAGGATCCCGGCAATCTTGTTCACCCCCTCCGTCAGTTTCAGCGGACCTGATGTACGCTTGTCCCGTTTGCCGGGCTGGGAGAAGAATTCTTGGGGTTACCACGGCGACGATGGCTTCTCGTTTTCAGCGGAGAAGATGGGATCCCCATATGGTCCAACATATTCCAGTAAGTCCCCGTTCCCTGACGCGGTCTCTTGCCTTCCTGAAGAACAAAAAACAGCTGGCGATGTGATCGGATGTGGAATTGATTTCAGTCAATATCGAGCCTTTTATACGAAAAACGGGGACCTTCTTGGTATGGCAACATAGTTTTCACCGTTCCGTGTGCTGAGGAGGTTGATTCTAGGCAGCGTGTTCGAAAACATCGGCAAGGACTGCGAACTTTACCCATCCGTGGGTCTCCGCCACCAGAACGAATCCATTCGAATTAACCTTGGACATGACCCATTTCTCTACGACATCGAGGATCATGTCAATCAACAACGAAGCCACGTCTGGTCAATGATTCAGGGCAGTACAATCGATCCCGCAGTCGTCACCGGTATCGCGAACAGTCACGCGCTTTCCTCTCATCGTGATTCTTCGCCGAGCCATTCCCTGGACACGATGGGTCCAGAACCCAGCAGGCACCAGGATCAGTCCGGAAAGCGCATGAAGGGGGTCATCGATGGCCTAGTTTTTGACTATCTTATACACCATGGCTACGCTGGTGCAGCACGAGCTTTCTACACCCAAATGCGGCGTTCCACGTCCGATCAGAACTTAGGTTTATGTTCATGACATCCCATGAGTTAACTTAACTGAAACCATGTTCTTTCAGATTCCAGCGTCGACGCGTATTTTCTCGATGCACGATCAAAGATCGTCAAATCGCTTGTAGCAGGTGATCTTGACGGTGCACTAAACGACACGAAAACCATATTCCCCACAGTCCTGGAACGCGAAAGGGGCCTAATGCTGTTCAAATTGCGCTGCAGAAAATTTGTCGAGTTGATACTGGACGCAGCTGAGGCACTGAAGCGAGCACGAGGAGAGAACCCAGATGGGTTACCCAAAAGAGCTTCCTCTGCTACACCCGCTGAAGCGGCCCAAATGTCACTTGCAAATGCCCTGACCTGTGGCCAGCAGCTCGAACTCGACTATAAGGACGACGCGCGGCCTGAAATCGCAGCCTACCTCAAACGGACATTCAGCGTGGTTGCGTATGAGGACCCCCTCAATGTCATTGGAGAGGTGGGGAGGATTGCTGGCCAGGAATCTCGTAATACCCTTGCGATGGAGATTAACGAGGCAATTCTTGGTATGTCCCCGGGGTACATTTGTTCATCGTTCCCGTTGACAATTGAGAATGTTGCAGAGGTACTGGGGAAATCAACTCAACCCGCCCTAGAATACATTTACCGGCAAACGAGCGCTTGTCTTACACAACTTGGCTTGATGGGCGTTGGGAGTGCCGTGTTCGCTGACCCTACAAAGGAGTTCTTCGAGCCATGAACGTCGTGCTGGACAGGTCCCTCCTGTTGGCCGCTGGTGTGTTGATTGTATGCACCGTGTGGTGTCATTAGTGACTTATGGTTGTATGTACTTGAGGAGTAGTGGAGACGGGTTGTACACATTATCTATGTAAATCGTAAAATGTAATCCAGGTTGTTAAGTTGGAGAGCCGGGTCGCCAACTTCAAGACCCGACCGTGAATGATTCACCGCAACCGCAGGCATCCTTTATGTTTGGATTCTTGAACGCGAACCGAGCACTGAGCGGCGACAAAAGGTAAGGATATTCGAGGGGCATGCGTGTCGGCTTACCTCAAGGCGTCCTCCCTCCAGTCCATCTCACTTCCAATGATTGAGAACAAAGCCTTACTATCAATCAAGACCCGAACCCCATTCTGTTCCACCACCTCATCGAACCTCCCTGGCTCATCCACGTACTCCAAGTGGTAAGACAAGCCGGCGCACCCTTTGTTGCGCACCCCGATTCGGATTAACTGCGGGTGTGGACCCTGGAGCAACGTTTCTAGTCTCCCAACTGCAGAAGGCGTCTAAATCAGGGTTACAGGGAGTCTGGGCAGCGTTACAAACGAGGCGACTCACCATAGTCAGTGCTGCCTTCTTTGCGCGTGGAATCCTCGACTGGGTGGAAACATGCCGTAGTGTCGTCAGACTAGCTGCACGGTTACCTCGAAGTATGCCAGAGAGGAGCACCGTTGTCATTGCGAACCCGATCCAGAGGCGGGACAGGTGGTGGTGATCAAATTACAAAGCTGGCTGGCGATTCCCATGATCGATCGCCCCATCCCTCGTGGATATTGTCTCCAAACCGCGCACCCGGAGTTGCGGCGCTACGGCCGTGTTGTTAAAAGCTCGGTCAACCTTCCAAATTACGGGGGCTAGGAAGGACTGAAATTCCACCCACTTCAAACCCACTATGCGTCACCCCGATGCTCGGCCATTCGGGTTTCATCATCGATGTACATGATGCGGACGTCCTCGGGTATGAGGATCGGTTAATGGTTCCCTTCTGCAACGGATATGACATTATCTAGCACTATGAGTGGTCGCCGGTCGCCCCCTGACTACTGTTGACTAATTTGATACAATGGGTCGGATAGACTCATCCCAATTATCTGACCAACTCGTCCATTCCCACTTGGTACCCATGTCTTGACTAACATCCGTCGACGAACTGAGAGAGTGAGCTGATGATGGCGATGGTGAGTCTAGCGATTTGAGAAAGGCAGATTTCAAGGTTTCCAATGTTGGAGAACGAGGAAACCCCTGCAACAGGCCCTGCAATGAACGACAGTGAGAGACAAAGGATATAGCCAAGGGCTAAAGGTCGTACTATCAGCTGTCCCGCAAGTTCTTCCGATGACTTGAATATCAATCCGTTCCAGCCTGGCCGCACAAGCTCTTGAAGACTGGGGAGAGCAACCTCGGTGAGAAGACACGGTGAAACTCCTGTTTTGTGCTCACCATGCGAAATCCAGCGCACACACAGGAAGACCACACCCAAACATGTCCACAATTTTCATAGGCAAATCCAGGGCCGATGAGCTACTATGGAGGGATATTCCAATGTCTGCGGATCCTGTATTGCGACTCATCAGTATGCTCGCCTGTTGAGAAAGAAAAAAGAACAACCGAGAAGTAGTGGGTAATCTGCGGTATCCAGCCAAGCGCTAATGCACCGTACAAAATCCCATCCTCGCTGAAGCTTCTGAATCTTGCCCATATACATGTCCTTCAACGGCCCTTTTCCTGTTATCATCACCAATATTCGCGGAAGACCCTTTTCACCCCCCTTCGCACTTGCCACGCGATTATAAATCTCGAGAGCTTCTAAAAGCAACCCGAAGTCTTCATCTGCAGTCCAAGAAGTGCTGGAAACAAGTAACGCGGTTCTTTCCGCGCGCAATGTTGGTAGGTGAACTGGCGATGGGACGCCACGCGGGGACGAGTGGATCGAGGGAGCTGCCAGCACTGCTGTAGTGAACAGTGTGGAGTACGGAACTTCAAAGTCCGGAAAAAACGATTTTGAGACGGAGGAAGGGATAAGGTTCGGATCCAGGCGACAAAAAAGCTGTGCAACTGGTGAACCACAACCAAGAATGAGTGTAATAAATTTGATCAAACCTCGTGGGTTTCTGAGGGAGAACAGCGGTGAAAATGAGACGGCGGCCTGTCGTGCAAGACAACCTTAAGTCCCCTGGATGAGGTTCAGGTAACGTTTGTACTCCGTATCGCATTTAGCTTACCTAAGATTCCACTCGGTTACAAGAAAGTCTTGCATGGCGTTCGTGACAAACAGGTGAGCATATGCGGTCCTCCCGAAGGTTTTCTCGATCCTCCCATAGCTCAGCATTGAAAACAAGACCATGCGGTGTCGCGGGACTCACAACTTAGCTAGTCTAACCACCGGGTGGTGCTCTCCCAGCTTCAGCGCAAGGATTGTGTAACCGAGATTATGCCAATCAATGATAACCTTGGTCGGCCATACACGAGCAATAAGCCACATAACCATAAGAGTTGGGATGCTAGGCGGGTTCTTCTGCACAGTCAACTAAACCCGATCTGTATGAGTGAACGGCCCTAACCTGTGCAATTATAAATTCGGATGCGTTGGGAATTTTGAACAGGAGGGTGATGAGGATGGCTAAAACTTGATGCATTATCTTTATGGGGGCGACGACCACAAAAGGTAGATGGGAGAGGAGATGAGGGAGTTGAGGGAGGTAAAAAAACTGGACGTGAGGGCTCGACAACAGAGCGGGTGTTGGCTTTGAACCTGCAGCTCATTTTGTCAAGGCCTGGGAGTCTAAACGACGCTTTACACAGCATACCACGATATCCCACAATGTAAGTCTCGAACCCGTTATTGGCGAAGGATTCGGCGTGATACATCATCCTTGGGCTCCGGCCCACATCGCCCAAAACAAAGACAATAACGGAGCGTGTCCGGGTCGGTTTTTGAAGGCACCTATTGACGACGAGCCATAGGGGAGCAAAGATTGCGAGCGAAACTAGGAGACCAGATACCCATGCCCCTGCCATGGTGAAGTTGTGCAGCAAACGTGGGAAGACACGGGCGGTGATCCGAAAGCGCGATCTGAGCTGCAAGCTCACTCAGCAGGAACCACCAATCATGTTCGGTACATTGACAAGGGAGACTCTGGCCAGGTGCGCCCGGAGGGGAGCCATTGGTCGTTATTACCATGCCGCTTCCCGCCTTTCGACTCCTCATTCGACCCAGTCTCGTATTGGCACTCCGATACTTCGAACCTCCCGTCCCGTTGTGCGCCCACCTGACCTCAGGACTCCCTTCTTGAGTGAGCTTTGCACCGTTTGAAACCATACAATCATCTTATGCCTTTTTCCGGATAGGCCGTTCGATGTTCATCCAGACCGAAGCGACTCCAAATGAAGACTCGCTCAAATTTATCCCCGGCGTACCAGTGATGGACTTGCTGGAGGATAATGGATCTACCACAGCAGAGTTCCTCGATACGAAAACTGCACTGGGCTCACCCTTAGCCCTCCGGCTTCTGGGTATTGATGGCGTCACCGCGGTCTTTTATGGTCCCGACTTCGTAACAGTATCCAAAGATCCTGACAACCCTTGGGCAGTCATAAAACCCGAGGTATACTCCATCCTAATGGAGTTTTTTTCCTCTGGGAACCCCCTGTTCCGTTCAACGGAAGACAGGGAGGCTGCTGGCCCCCAGGACACGAAAATTCTCGACACAGATTCTGAGATCGTTGCGATGATCAAAGAATTGTTAGAAAGCAGAGTGCGACCCGCGATTATGGAGGATGGTGGCGACATCGAGTACCGTGGATTTGACGAACGCGGTGATGGGCTTGTCAAAGTCAAGCTAAAGGGCAGTTGTCGAGGGTGCTCTTCGAGCACGGTTACTCTGAAATCCGGAATCGAACGGATGATGATGCACTACATTCCTGAAGTAAAAGGGGTGGAACAAGTGGGTTGTTCATCACGCACTCTCTTTAACTTATGCATGAAGTACTCAAATTTTGTGATAGATTTTAGATCAGGAAGAACATGTCGCGCTGGAAGAATTCACAAAGCTGGAGAAGAAACTGCACGATAAAGATTCCTCGTAGGCTGTCATATCCGTCGTCGGTCCGCTCCGCTGAAACGCGTGAACAGAATGGCGCAATATATGTCCGCCTGATGCTCCAGAAGATGTGTCGTGTCCGCAGATGTTATTGGCAAACATTATCGGTATCGTAAATATTTAGTTATAATCCCGGAACGAATTCCATCACTACACCTTTCAACTCTCCACTTTTCTCCGATCGCAATGAGTGGTGGTCGGTCTTTCACTCTTGCCTCCAGGCCGTCGAAACTGGCCGTTGTCCAGACTGAATTGGTCCTGACTACGCTCCAGAGAAAACACGCGGACGTAGATTTCGGAACGCGATACATCTCCAGCACTGGGGACAAGAATCAGACGGATGCCTTGTACCTCATGGGCGGAAAGTCTGTGTGGACGGAAGAGTTGGAAGCTGCGTTACTCGATGGAAGCGTGGATCTCGTCGTACACAGTCTCAAAGACGTACCGACTACTCTACCGGCGGGAATGGAGATCGGGGCCATATTGGAGAGGGAAGACCCTTTGGATGGTTTGGTTGTGAAGGGCGACCTCCTGTTCAAAACTTTGGATGATCTGCCTGACGGTAGCGTTATCGGAACCAGCAGCCTGCGCAGAGTTGCACAGTTGAGGAGATCCCGTCCTGGGCTCAAGTTCATCGACGTTGTGAGTTTCATGTACCCACACAATCGGATCCACGCTCAATCTGAGCGCCGTTTCTTTCTCATCCAGAGGGGGAATATGTATGACTTTGACATTTCTGGATGACTTGGCTTACTCATTCATCTAATTGGCTAGCGATACTCGTCTGAGAAAACTTGACGACCCTAACGGACCATACACCGCGATAATTCTCGCCAAGGCGGGAATGTTGCGAATGGCTATGGACAGTCGTCTGACTTCCGATCTGGCCCCCCCAATCCTATACCATGCAGTAGGACAAGGTGCCCTCGCGGTGGAGATCCGTTCCTCGGATTCCGACGCCCGGGAGCTCTGCAAATCCTTAACGCACCGAGAGACCCTGTGGAAATGTTCTGCAGAACGTGCAATGCTCAAAGAACTCGAAGGGGGTTGCAGTGTGCCCGTTGGTGTTCACAGTTCATTGGTCGAAGGAGAGGATGGGGTGGACGTTCTGACACTGGTGGGATGCGTGACTTCTGTTGATGGGGTCACACATGTGCAGGAGGTGCTTGAAGAAAGAGTTTCGTCCTTGCCGGAGGTGGAGAAGGTTGGGGAGAAGCTCGCAAAGGTCCTGCTACAAAATGGGGCAAGTTCTATTCTCGAGGAGATAAAGAAGCTGAAAGAAACGCGGTAGATAGATGACCAACATATGAACCTGTACACTTCCACGTCCGGCGCCAGGACAAGGGAAAAATAATATGATCAAGGCGACTAGATGAACGGGGAGGAGAGTGCTATTCTTCATCCCCGCGAGCGCTTGGTAGTCCATGGGGATGGGGACTTCAAGTGACTCTAGTTAATGCGGAGATGGTGAAGAAAAAGAAAGAAAATCGGAAGAAAAAATAAAGGGGGAGCAGGCGATTTGTTTGTGTCTGTTTGGATCCTCCTCCCTGAGATCAGTCCGTCAAATGGCACTCGCATACACGAGAAGACTAAACAAGGAGTTGGCAGAAATCCACGTTGGCACGCCTGTGGGCATCAATCTCGTCAATGCCGACACCCTCGAGAAATGGTTGTTCACGATAGAGGTGATGGGGACCAGCGAGTACGAGGCGAGTTAACGATATCGCCCCCCATCTGCAGCTGAGATTGACCCACATTGCAGGGGGAGAAGTTCCTGCTGATGTTCAGGTTCGATAACACATACCCGATATCTGCCCCTGCAGTGCAGTTCGTCGTGGACGACACTCACAAAGCACCTGTTCATCCGGTTCGTACCTTCCCAAACTCACGTTGTTCGCTGATCCAAATCAAAACGCTCGGAACGAAAGCACGTATACTCGAATGGACATGTGAGTATATGCTTACGCCCCCCCCCCTGGAAGTTGCTGACCTCGGTGTTACAGATTTGTGCGTCCATATTGGGTAGAGAGGGCTGGTCCCCTGTTTTGACTGTCATTGCGATATGCATCACGATACAGAGCATGCTCGCGTCGTGCAAGGTCGGGATCTCAGGCATGAGAGGAACATCTCACTTACCTCTTCGGTATCACAGAAGAAAGAACCGTCAGCCTCCCGTGTCTGTTTTATGCATCTGGCTTGACTGAGCGTGCGTGTACTTATCCCAGACCGTCGGATAACGACCGCTACGTACCACATGCACCGGAGAACCCAAAGAAGGTGAGTGTGTTCCTCGTATTTCCACCACGGCGTGCCCATCATGTTGCACAACAGGCTAGGTTTCACTACCACGGTATGTGTTGAAGGAATGCTACTCAGGGTACGGCTGATGTCCCTGGCACCTCTATTAAGATGATGAGTATGCATGCTGGATCTTTCCCACTTCTCACAATCCTGATCGCCTCGATAGTGTCTAGATCCTGCTTTCCATCCTTCTGAAGAAGCCATGACCAACCGTCCGGGATTCAGGGAGAGGCTGCGCTTGGTCACCACAGAGGTCAAGTTGACGCTTCCGCCATGCTGCTGGTTGTTGTATGTGTACCCCTCGTCGACCTTGTAACTTTAACTATAGTGAAACGTGTATGAGGGGTTGTAAGCTCTATTGGAACTTGTGACTGATACGACATCCTATACCCACCACATATCCAAGTGCGACGGCGGAAGGAGAGCCTGTACTGAGCCTGTCGTTGTTGCTATCCCATCCATAACTTTATCAGGACCCGCTCGCTGTGCGAGCGTGGTTTCGCGCAGACGGTATAAGTCTATTCAATCCATTAAGACCTCGGTACCTACGTCCTTGACGCCACATACACACATTCAACGTTGGCTGGTCACAAATTGGTCCGTGATTCCGCCCACACCCGGACCATCAGGTTCTCCCTTACCAGATTCAACATCATCTACCTCTTCAGACATGAGCTCATTTGGGGCGCTGCGACACTGGTAATGCTGTCAGCTATAAGAGAGGGAGAGAAAGCGAACCACGGACGTGGTAAACTGCGGTCCAATACCCAGTCCAGTACATGGCGTTGAGAGCATTCCGGAATGCCTCATCTTGGGATATGCCGGCGAGGTCCTGTGTGTCCGTGGGTGCTAGGTTCGGTAAAGCAGGGTCATGAGAGGGAACGAAGGTATTGAAATTCAATGGTATTGAGTCATGCTCCGACGCGGGCATGGTTTGACCTTCTCGCTTCTCATGTATGGGAGGAAGTGATTTCGAACCTGAACCTGCACCGGTGGCGCCAGAAGCTGAGGGAGGTACATTGTGCCATCTGCAATGGGCTGAGCATCGGCGAACCTAACGCGGGGTCACACTCACAGGAGAGAATGCTTAGAGATTGGTTCAGTCTTCCACTTGCTCTCTGACCCGTGGAATGCCTGTAAGGTGTGAATACAATATCAGACACATGAGATTCTGACACACCTTGTACTCATCAATTGCCGCGTCCCATGCCTCAATCAAGGCGGAGTCGTCCCATATTTCCTCATGCGTGAGTTCACGACTCTCTACATCCATTGTCTCTTCTTCGGAGTCACTAGCGTAGTCGTGGTTTGCGAAAGACACGTCGTGATTTTCCACCGGCTCATCCCAGTGAGCGAACTTTTGTGGTCCCAATGATTTTATTTTGTTTTGTCGCTTCCTCTTCTTCGCCGGCGGTGGACCGGGGGTAGGTGCGGTTGCTATTTGTTCAAGGTCATCGTACGACACCACGGAGCGCATCAGGAGGGAGTTGTGGGGGGAAAGGAGATCTCCCAGGGTGATCGAAATACCTACACATACCTTGCCCTCAACCGTCACCAAACGCGATGCGGCGCGGACGTGACCAAAAGACACGTAGAGGTCCAAGACACGGGAACTTCGACCCTTGCGATGCGAACACTGTAAAACACACTCGGCTTGGTGTCTGGGATCTATACGAGCAAGTAGATCCTGGCATCATTCAATTACCTGGGGTATCCGAAGCGGCGCGCAGACTCGAAGTCCTCAATGACCTCCCATATGTGTGGAGGATGCTCAAGGACGTTGCATCGATCAAATCTTGTTGGCTATATTTTCTCATCTACTGCGTTGTCGAACTCTTGTCCGCGTTACTGCCGGCGGTAACACTCTGGTTTGTCCTTGATTACAGCCTCCCGGACAATACGCTCACACCTGTTGTAGGTTTTCGGGACACTACTTGTCCATTGTACGTCCCTTTTCCATTCAGTCCCAGCTCTGTCTCATACGGAGTTCCACCCGAGATCCAAACAGCCATGGAGCGTAGAACCGTCGACAGGGAGCTGCTACTTTATGCTTCTGTTGGTCGCCTGGGCTGTGCCTTCGCTGGCTATGCCCTCCGCTACTTCAGATCCAGTGTGGAGTTTCCGCTGAATATAAAGATCAAGAAACACTACTCCATTCATATTTTTGAAAGCGTGGCTCGTCTGGATGTGCCAACTTTCGATGACCCTCTTGTTCAAACGAGACTGGGTACCGCGACCACCTCCTCACGCAGTAGTCACAGCCTCGCATGGGATACAATTACCGTGATCATCGCCATATTGACCGCTATAGTCCGCTTAGCGACCCAGTTGTCTGTGCTGATGAAGGTAGTAGGTGGTCAGCGAGATGGTATCGTCTTCGTGGTGATGCATTTCGGTCAAGAGCTATTCCGGAGTAACTTCAGGACTGGGTTTGATCTGTTTTACGGGAAAGGTCTTTACATTCATGCCTGGTCAACTTCTTTAAATCTCATTGTCCGCAAAGCCTGGGCCGCCACAACCAAGGACCGACAATACGTCAAACTACAGGGTTTGAAGAGAACGGTGAATGACCACATTCACAGAAAAGAGATCGTTGCAGGCAACCTAGAAAAGTTCTTAAGCCATGGTCAGTTCCCATCCGTTTCGCCTGGGCTATCTCGCTAAACATATGCCAGAATTTCGCTATGCCTACGACAATGCCAGCGGGCTGGTAGCCGACTTTTATGAACTTGTGAGATACAAAGGCTCCCAGGCCGTACCCTCCCTCTCTTCCTTGCTGTCGGTGTCGCTGCGTGAACTACCAGAAGTTTTTTATCTTCTCCGCGCTGCAGAGCACCCGGAATCAATCCCGGTCTCGATGGCATCCATGCGTCTGGTGCAAGAAACTACCTCAAGTTTTATGATTGCCTTCATGGGTTTCCTAAATGAATCCGGTTCTATCGCTGAACGATTTCATCAAGTTCGCCAACTTTACGAAATCAAAAACATCCCAAACGATGTGGTTGATGGAAATATCTCATTCCCGGAAGACAGACAATCCTTAAAGTCAGGAATCTCCGTGGAGTTTCGGTCCGTCTTTTCAGAACCACCGTATCGTGGGACCCCGCGCTCACCTCCCAGCAGGAACGTCTCTTTCAAGTATCCTGGTTCTGAGACCTTTGCGTTACGTGACATCTCCTTCAAAATCGACAAAGGCCAACTATGCGTTCGTGAATCGTCGTGTTCTGCTGGGCAGAAACTGATGAATACGCTCTAGGTGATCGTCGGATCCAATGGATCAGGGAAGAGCACCGTACTAAAGCTGATTTTGCGTCTGTACGACCCGATCGAGGGAACGATTTTCATCGATGGTCAAGATATTAGGACACTCAGATTGGCGGATCTACGCGAATGTATATCTGTCCTATTCCAGGACTATACTCACTTCCCTTTGTCTGTAAGTTCATCGCCTTGCATTTGTCCGCCCACCCCTAATTATTCACAGATCAGAGACAACATCGCCCTTGGAAGCCCGCAGTGCGCTCACGATAGCGACAAGGTCCGCGAAGCTGCAAGGCTCGGTGGTGCAGAAAGTTTCGTGGACAGACTGCCAGAAGGTTTCGATACGTACTTGGATCGCCCGGTTAGGGACTATTATTCTGGTATTCCCGACGGCACCAAGTCATTGTTCGGGAGACCTGTAAATTTCGGAGCTGTCGGCAGGGCGATGGGTGGGGTGAGAAATTCAGACTCCGTCCATCTGAGTGGAGGACAGATGCAGAGACTTGCTGTGTGCGTTTGTTGATAACTGTGTTTCTCTATGCTGAAGCATTCCACAGGTCTCGATCTTTCATGAGATCGCTCTTGTCCGAGGGACAGAACGTAGGGTTATTACTCTTTGATGAGCCTAGCGCGGCTCTAGACCCAACCGCCGAACACGGTACGCACGACGGATGACTGTTGAATGTATTCATTCTAATTTACGGGGTTCGCGTTAGATCTCTTCGTGCGGCTGAGAAACTTGAGAGGGCACAAGACCATGATTTTCTCCTCTCACAGGTTTGGTCAACTCACACGACCCGCGGATCTGATTTTGTGAGATCCAAACCGTCCTGACGGGAATTTACTCATCCCATTTCTCAGGTATATGAATGATTCCGAGATCGTGGAAGCAGGGACTCATGCAGAATTAATGCTTCGAGGAGGGGAGTATGCGGGGCTTTGGAACCTTCAAGCTCAGGCGTTCTTATAGCGCGCACGCTGCTTTTGAGCATGCTCATAGGTCTGCGACTCATCCACTATCAAGAGGTCCTCTTCTAACCGGGGGTGCTCGAGGATTGTTGCTGGGCAACTAGTCCTAGGTGGACGGATTACCGTCGCCTTCAAGATGAAACTGGATTCCACAATGTTAATGACAATGATCAACGTAGTTACATACATGTCAGAGCATAATCGAAGGAATATGAACCACCCTTTCGGTGGCGGGATGCCTATCTTTACAAAGCTATTTCGACATCGAGTCTTGCAAGGTACGAATAAACATCCGAAGACATGCGATACTTGAGTGTCCCAGCAAAAACCATGAGAGACCTTGATTTCCTTTTCAGCTCACCAAGGGTCTGCCAATTGGAATGAGTGGATCCGGCGAAGTGTGAAGGCCGAATTACATACCATCTGTCGAGCAGAATCCGGGATAAGAGACGTCTTGGTCTTCTGATGAACACCCGAAAGTGCATCCATGGTCAACGTGAGATACGTTTGTAAATTCCTCTGTAGAGCGTCATGATATTCCTTAAACTCTTCCGCCTTGCGAGTAATACGCGACATATCCCCATCCAGTGGGATGAGGTCCGTGGATTCCATGATCTGCGAGGATTAAGCACAGGGGTGCAGGAAGCAGATCCAAGACCGTACCTCAAGCGCAACCTCTGGTCGGCCAGCTTCCTTGGCATTCATTGCCTCACGAATTCTGAGCAACTTTGTGACCGCTTCCCTATCCCTTCCCACTGCTCTGTTGGTTCGCTCGTAATGTCGCAGTATGTCCACGGCTGTCTTTTCAATCGCCTTCGATTTCTCGTCTGGAGCTGGTCTAGAAACAGTGGTACCAAGTGCGGAAGCCAAACAGGATATGACGGTTCCATAATCCCCAGCCAGGTTATATAACTTGATTGCCTCTGGGATCCGATCGTTTTGCTCGGAATGCTTAGCAGCACGGACCAAGATCTCGGCGTGATAGTCTTGTGTCGAGGTCAGGCCAAGCAGGGAAGCGCCCTGTTCGATAGTTCCGCTCTGTCCGGGCGTGAGCTAGGGAGTAGCCAAAGACCCGCAGGAAACTTACAAATCTAGTTCCGTCCGCTCTAAATCCCCCAACCAATTCTTCCCAAGCCGTACCGGCGTTCGCAAGAACTATGATTCGCCGCACCAACTCCCATGCGTTTTCAATCTGTTCCTTTCCCACCCCACTGCCCTGGTCAGCACTGAGGCATATACAGTAGACATATTGCAGAGCTTCCTTAGCGTCCATCTTGACAAACTGGCGCACATAGCGCCAAATTATCGTCGAGAGGCTTAGAGCAGGGACGCCATTTGAAGGCAACGAGACTGTCCACGACTTAGTAATTGTCCTAGTGGGTGTGATAGGGTCTTACGAGGAGTCATATCGGATGTCTCTGAGCGGGAGGGCTGTCGGAGCAAACCATGGTACGCCAAAGCGATCGCTAAATGGACAGCTTCGACCTCAGTCTCTGGTTGCTCCCAGAGTGCGGCAACCGCCTGCACAAGCAATTAGAGAGGGGAATGAAAGAGTTGATGGTGGCACACCCGCTCAAACTGGCCACATATTGTCAAGACTGCGGCCCAAACACCCTTTCGTGACCCTCTCTGGTTGGGAGGGCCGTCGAAATGCCGTTGTCCGTAGCCAGAGACAACATCTGAGAGACCGCGCAAACCACCGAATTCTTCTTCGTCGAGCTGTGGGACCTTAATTAATGTTGACACAAGTCTTTCCAGCATTACACAAACCATGGCAAGTTGAAACCACAGCCAGTCTTCTGTTGTGACCGTTACATCTGGTACTGTCCTCTTGGAAGGATCAATCTTGCCCATCAACTTGTATAGAGCGAGTTTGAAAGGATCAGTTGTCGAAGAATGGAGCATGTGGCCACCGTATGTCGACTGGAGATGATCCCGATGTAATTTCGGCAACCTGAATGGTTGAGTTACTGCTCATAGGACATCAAGAAGTTTGGAGGAACATACTTCCGGTCTGGCGACTCCAACCAGGTCTTGAAGTTCGCGAGAAAGCTTGGTTCCCGATGGTCAATGGCTTGCTGGTAACGGATGGCTTCATCTATCGCTTCTTGTGGATGTCCAGTGCGAACAAGATAGAACAACTTCGCCCAGATTGGCTGACCGGCGACGAGCTGGATGGTTGCGGAGGGCCGAAGGCGTTAGCGTGTTTTCCGAGTAAATGTACCATATCCTACCTCAATTCGCTCCCCCCATTCTCCATTTTTATAATGTCTGATTAACAGGAATGCCCGAACTCTATTTGCGACGCTCGGGTCTCCGCCAAGTCTGGCGTCCATCGGCCGAGCTTGAAGTGTACGTTCCAATACATCCCAGTACTGCTCCTCAAGGGCCTCTCGAGCACCCTTTGCAATCTGCTTTCGTAACGCAACGGCCTCACGGGATTCCGGGTCCCCGAGATAAACTCGCGCATACTTGCGCTCGAACAACGGTGCATTGAGGATGTGTGCGCCAGCGTGTTCCACTGGGGGTAAGGCTGGAGGCTCAGCGGTAATTTTCGAGAGGATGTGATATATCTGTGTCATCTGTTGGGATACCTGCTGAGGTATTGTAAATAGGTAAGTGAAAGTTTAGGGACCGGAAGACGTGGGGTTACATCAACTGCGATCGAGAGGGATGCATCAATGAGTGAGTGGAACACTGGGTGTGAGGTCTCGCGCAACCTGGCCGCGTTAAGGTCGGTTACTACACGGTCGTAGATCATCATCTTGCTTTGTAGCTGAAGGTTAGGCGTTGGAGCAGCTGAAGTCTGTCTCCGGTGTCAGCGACCGGCCGCCGGAATTAGAAGATTGTAGGCTCACTGCGAGAGTGTTCCTCCCGTACGAGCTCTTCTTGAAGTCTGAGACGGCGGCATTCTCTCCACCGAGCCGTCCCCCCAGCTCTTCAAACACACGCTTCTTTTTCGCCTCCCACTCCCGCCTACCATATTCTTCTAAAGTCCTGTAGAACTCCTCCTGAGTCTCTCGCCGGCCTTCTTCAATTGTGGATATCAGGTTCTGTTCATGGGCGTGGCGCAGGTAGCCCGTAACGTCCGTATCCTGCAGTGGCTGGAGCGGCGAGAACGTTGTGGTCGTATTGAGATTCGCGATCGAGGTAGCGAGTGCAGGTGCATCAACATGAGCCTGCGCAAGGAGGTAGTTTCTACGAGAAGAGCAAAGACAGGTGAGATATACGTTTTAATGCACACAAAACTGGAGGGACGGACCCCCGACCAGAGTCTGCTGGGGCGCCAGGTTGGCCAGCCACCAAACGACGCGACTGAGCTTCAATCTGGTCTAACGAAAGGTTGACAGAAGGTAAATCTGGCCTCTGCAAGTGGGAAGTGAGAGCCTTGGAAGCAGTCAAGAGCGACGACAAGTTATTGGATGCCATGCTCGTCGCTCGTGTTGAGAGAAAGAAGATCGAGTTTGAAAGGTTACAATGAGTGACGCGGACGCGCCTTTCACACACTCTCCTTTGTAGTTCCCCTCACAAGGTCAGGACGCGCTGCAGTTACCACGCGTCCAAACGCGATTGACAATGCGCCAAACAGCATGGGTGAAGATGTTCTCGAGGTCGCATACTTGCCACCCCCGATCCCACCATCGCCCCAATTTCCCGACTCTTACGAGAGTTTCCGGGGACAGGGAACACCGTTGATAATAGACAACGGGGCAACCACACTGAGATTTGGGTTCTGCACTTCTGACTTCCCAAGGTCAGGCCCGAACATCATTTCCAAATACAAGGACCGGAGGACCAATAAACCCTTGGTGCTCTTTGGAGATGCAATTGACACGGAACCGGGGGCTAGAAACCAAGCAAAGACCCCTTGGGAAGGCGACATCCTTCTCAATTTTGATGCTTTAGTGAGTGCGTGGTCCGCTCCGCCCTGAAGAAGAACGACCCTTTGACTGTGTAACAGGAAAATGCCCTTGATTATGCCTTCATACAACTGGGGATCGACACCCCGAATGTGGATCATCCAGTGATGATGACCGAACGTCTCTCGTCCAACCTCCACTCCAGAGCATGTGTGTTTCCTATCCTTGTGTGGGCTGCAACTGTTCTGACGGGGAGCAGTGACTTCAGAGTTGATGTTCGAACTGTACACAGTCCCCTCTTTGGTGTACTGTGTGGACTCAATTATGTCGTTTTACCATAATAACAAGCCTCCTCATGGGCAATTCACAGCGGATGGGCTGGTGATATCATTTAACACGGCATCGACATCAGTAATTCCCATCCTGAACGGCAAAGGAATCCTCAGTAACGCGAAGCGGTATACTCTTTGCACATGTGCTTCCAGATGAAGTTTTAACAAATTGTGTTGCAGGATCCCATGGGGTTCGTCACAGGTTACCGAGTATCTCCTAAAGTTGATACAGCTAAAGTATCCAACATTCCCCACTCGTGTCACATCCTCACAAGCGAACGTATGTCAGGCATCCGCGTTGGCAACGATCTCGAATCTCACCCGTATTTAGTGGATGCTTCAGACCTTCTGTGAATTCTCAAGCGGTTATCCCGCCCTTTTGGGCTCTCTCAACGACCCACTCACGCTAAGCCGATCGGGGAAAATCATACAGTTCCCATTTTCACAATCTGTTGTCGATGAAAAGACTGAAGAAGAACAGGCACGCCTTGCAGAGAAACGCAAAGAACAGGGCAAGAGACTACAGGAAATGGCTGCGAAAGCCCGCATGGAAAAGGTGGGCACCTCATATCTGACCATGGTTCATGTCCAATATGGTTATTTCAGCTGGAAGCCAAAGAGAAGGACCTCCGTGAGATGTTAGAACTGAGGGACCGGAAGGCTCAAACCTACGAGCTGGAATACTTTGTGAGGCCTTCTTCTGACCCTTGGTTTCTGGCTACTTATCCCAATGTAGGATATACTCAATGCTGAAGGTTTTGAGAACGAAAGTGCTCTCGACTTCGCCATCAAGAAGCTTGAAGCTAGCCTCAAGAAGGGCAAGAAGAAAGATGGTGACGAGGAACCGGTAAGCCCTACTGCAATGTCGATCCCTGGCATTCATGCCTTGCACCAGGACGAGCCCGCAAACTTCCCCTTGGTGGACGTTCCTGACACCGAGGTATGAGAGCACTACTCCACCCACGTGGGCTTCGCTGAGGACGTTAAAGCTCGACGAAGACCAACTAAAGGAGAAACGAAAACAAAAGCTATTGAAGGCTGGCTGGGAAGCTCGCATGAAAGCTCGGAGCGAGAAACAACGCGAAAAAGAGGAGCGGGAGGCTGATGAGCGGAGAGAAGCTGAGGACCGCGAACGCGACCCAGCAGCTTGGGCAGCCGGATTGAGGAAAACCCAAGAAGTGAGCCCACCGCACCGAAAATCTACCTTATCTTAACCAGAATACAGGCAATCATCAACAGGATAAAAGACCGGGCGAGGAGGAAGGCTGCCCTTAGTGACAGAAAGAGTGCTGCTGCGCAGGCACGCATGAAGAAGATCGCCAGCTTAGCAAACGATGAACGAGTGCCAAAGAAGAGGAGAAAAGGCAATGGCGGTGTGTCCTCCACCTTCCGTGTTATAAGCACCAGCTCAGTTGGCCCTCCTTCAGATGACATGTTCGGAGCCGATGATGCCGACTGGGCCATTTATCGCAAAATTGTACGTTACTTCCAGCTCATTGTTGTGCACCACTATCAACCCCAACCACCCCCGCTTAGAACACGGCAGAACAGTCCTCTGACGAAGAGGAAGAACTCCAACAATTGCAGACGATAGAACAGAAGCTGCTTACTCACGACCCCACCTTCACCATTGAAGACACTCATGCCTACATATCCACCAAACGCTCAGCCTTAATCTCGGCGTTCAAGCCCATTTATGATGAAGGAGACTCTGCAGGTACGGGGAAGTATCAATTTCCAAGTTTCCTAGATATTGAGGTAGGACAGGGAAAACGAGGATCCACCTCAACATCGAGAGGTGGCGGGCTTGCGAAACGTGGTTTTCCCCTAGCATGGCAGGCATAGATTCTGCCGGCATTGGAGAGGTTGTCCAAAACATCCTCACCGCGTTCTCTGCGGCGGAACGAGCCCGACTAGCTCAGGTGAATTTAAATTTTCGAGACCGATTACAGTGGAGCTGATGCTTGTCAGGCGGTGTTTTTGACGGGGGGTCCATCTCAACTTCCCGGTTTGGCAGCCAAGATGGAGTCAACACTTCGACCAATTCTCTCACCAGAGGTACCCTTGAACATTGTCAAGGCTCTCGATCCTTCCACGGACAGCTGGAGGGGTATGGCGGATTTCGCACAGACAGACGAGTTTGCACGTGTTGGCGTTACAAAAGCAGAATATGACGAATGGGGAGGGGAGAGAATCAAGAGGTGGTGGGGGGGCAACTGGAACATGTCGGTCTAGGAGTCTGTGTAAACACAGTTCGGATGCTCATTGGTACACAAAATGAACTGTCCACAGAGAGACGCCAGAAGGACAACTAAAGTACGTCGGGAGGGAGGGGGTATACCACTAACAACAACTGCCCGCGGCGGCATCGTTGTTCTGGTTGATCCTAACGGAACCTTCTGTGGTTCCTACAGCAGTGTTGGCGGAGTCGGCCTGAGAATCGATCAGCCTCGTCTTGATATCCCTGACAATGAGATGAATGGTGACGTTGTGGTCCGGGAGATGGGTTCTGATAAATACCTCGCAAGAGTGAAGAAGGCCTCTTCAACACCCTCGTTGACCTTGGCAGATGTCTCCATGAATTGGACACCAAGTTCTTGAGCTAGTTCCCTTCCTTGTTGTTCCGTAATGACCCTCTTATCATTCCAGTCCGACTTGTTTCCGATCAGGATCTTGTTTACTCCCTCGGAAGCGTGCTGTTCGATGTTGGAGTGCCATGTACGAATATCTAGAGACAATGGAGTTGAGAGGTGGTGGGGAACGGATGGGAACGAGGCTTACTGTCAAACGATCGTTGGTCAGTGACGTCGTAGACGAGCAGAATTCCCATGGCGCCCCTGTAGTACGCAACAGTAATGGTACGGAACCGTTCCTGGCCAGCAGTGTCCCACTGGTAAGAGAATTCAGATAAACTTGTGACCTAGGAAGCTGGAGGGATCAGCTGCGCACGATTTGGAGTTTGATTCGTTTTCCGTCGAGTTCAATAGTGCGTATCTTGAAGTCGATACCGATTGTGGTGATGAACGAAGGGGTCCAGGCATCGTCGCAGAACCTCAACAACAGACACGACTTGCCGACGCCGGAGTCCCCAATGAGTAGGAGCTATTGAGGACGATGTGAATACGAGGAGAGTGATTCAAGGTGTATTTATGGTTGACGCTTGCCTTGATGAGAAAGTCATAATGTGGGGGAGACATTGCTGGTCAACTGGGAAGAGTGAGAGACGTGAACGGAGAGCGAATGAAAGACACAAACGTCGTGAGGTGATTGCCGTGGACGGATGAGACGCAAGTCGGAGGACGGGTCGGTTGAGTGTGTCGGTGTCGGTGTCGGTCTCTCCCGCTGCGCCTGCGAGCCATCTCCTTTTCCGGAAGTATTTCCCTTTTTTGGTCCAGCCGTCTCGGCAAGCAACCATGAACCTCTCCTTTCCAGACAATCCCTCTCCTGGTTCCTCTATATTCGACTTTCCAGCTCACGGGGAATCAGCACGCGTGGTGCAGACATTCCAGGACCACACGAAGACCCCGTCTTCGCTCGCACCACATCCTTCTGACTCTGGCTCATGTATCGTCATCTCCGGAGGCACAGGATGCAACCCAATCTGCTCCGCATTCGGTCCCGATGCCTGCTACGTGCTGCCTATATCTGACGACGGCGGCTCCTCTAGCGAGATCATCCGAGTCCTCGGTGGTCCTTCGATCGGTGTGTGCAGCTGTCCAAATGATATGGTTGCTTCGATTCAATGTTTATCTGTCACCCAAGGTGACATAAGGTCCCGTCTCATACGGCTCATCCCAACCGTGGAGAAAGGCTCTCCCCTGGATGCGATTCGCACCCTTCTCGCCCACAGGCTCTCTTCTAATGCGTCGGGGAAAGATGCCCGAGAGGAATGGAGAGATATCGTAGAGGGTCGTAGTCATCTTTGGACAGGGATCCCCAACGACCGCAAAGAAATGATACGAGGTCAGCCCACTCACTAATTTCGAGATGTACGCCCATTCAACCCCCTCGTCACCAGGATTCCTCGTTAATTTTGAGAGCGAGTTGCTCAAACGTGCTCACAAGAATTTCTCATTCACGAACGGAAGGTAAACACTGTTCGAACTAGTATGAAATACCCAAATGATACACCAGACCATGCAGCATTGGGAACTACTTCTTGGCCGCGGCACAAGGGTTCTTCCGATCGCTGCCCTCCGCCATCTTCTTGTTCTCTTCGATAACCCACAGCCAGGTTGATCTAGATCCTTCTTGTTTGATGACGACTCACATTCAACAGGCAAATATCTTGCCCGTAATAGTCACCAACCATACCGTTACCATCGCCGCAGAACTGGTGGGTATCCTATGAAATGCCCGGCTTCTCGCGCTGACCATCGGCCAAGGTGAATGAGGCGAAGATTATCGGGCAATGCGAGATATCCCACCCAGTCCATATAACTCCCGTGTTAAACGTTGTTGACGGTGGACCTGGCCAAGAAGGCCCGGATTCCATGGGCCAATTATTAGTGCAGAAGAAAAATGTCCTTTTGGAATCAGGTGGGAAAGAAGTCGCCACCGGCCTACCGTCCCCTATTTCCAGCAAGTCCTTCATTTTCTCCATCGGGTTGTTTCTCACACGGGTGAACGCTCAGGGATCTACTACATCAATTCCTACGGGAACGAGATACACCCGTATCCCAACCCTGATTTCCTCACGAATATATCTCTGAGAAAGGTCCTGGTGTACTCTTGTGGGTCCCTGTGGACGAGGTCGGTGACACTGGAACGATCCTGAAGCCCTGTTGACTGAGGAGCGTCACAGCGTAATGCCTTGCCTTGCTTTACGAGGGGTTGCCAAAGGTATTGCAAAGTCACACTCCCTAAAGGCAAAAATCTTGTTGCGTGAGCCCCGAGGTTTCCGCGCGTTCCTAACCCTCTTTGTTGACAAAGGGGACAGTGAATTCCAGAAACGACCGAGAGACTGAGGGTTACACGGCGGTGGATTTTATCAAGTACGACTCCCGAGTTTATCGGCAGACCCGACTTGGTGTTAACCGTTTTCCAGTGCGATCGTCCGCACGCTCAACTCCGTCCATGATGCGGATGCAATATCGATGTCGTATCCAACATCTGCATTTATCAGCCACCTTGTGTACTTGCACGACACGGAGGTCGCGATGGATGTACAGAAGATAACGGTACGTGAGCGCTGCGGTGGGACCTGGGTTTTCGAATCGCACTAATTTGGGAACAGAGCATGGGTGTGAAGTGCGTTGGGGTGAATGGGGTGCAGGAGAGACGATTTGATTCCGGATGCGTGCAGGACGCGTTGAAGAGCATACTTGCGGAAGTAGCGTGAAAAGGAAGGGACTCGGATCATATGGAAAGACTATCCGGGGTGTTTATGTATCGTGTACAAACCGAGCTAGCTCTAGATCTCCTGGCACAGTGATTGCCTCCCCTCAATACCCTCTTTCTTTCTTTCCGTTCCCACCACAGACGGTTTATATAGTCTCCGTCTACGATCATCTTACCCTTTGCCTCGTCCGGCATGCGCACATCTGAGCGAGACCCGTTTACGCGCAACAAAACGATGTCGTTACATTCGGATGATACCCCGCAGAGGCGGGATCAACACCGACCTGGGGTTAACCTCGACCCCAGAGCCCCGCCCCCGACTATGGTTATCTCGACCCCCGCGCCTAGAACTGACGACCAGGACGGTGAGTAGAAGAACTAGCCCGCAGCAGTTATGATGAATCGTGACGATCGTCGTTGTTCCGATTCAAGCGCACTTCCTCGATACCCCAGGAGCAGAAACAGACACGTCTGCTCTCACCTCTCTCGACATCAACCTCGAGGGAGGTGACCCCCACGACCTCTCCTCGTGTAGCATATCCGACGCTGACGTCGCGCCTTCGTTCCCCGGTTCACATTCTCCCCGTCCAAAAAGGAGACGAAGGCGGAATCGACCACGACGGCTGGTCTCACCCGAAAATGTTCAATTCCTGTATGAAGACACGACAGACATGAACGGGATGTCCAGTGAAGGTCATTCGGCAGAATACCCGAGTGCGACCCACCGCCAAAAACCGTCCCTGGAGGTGCCAATCGTCGTCTCACGAGAGCGGAATATCACGCAAGAAGGGTCATCGCCGTCCACGATACTGCCTGGAAACGCCCTCCAGCTGCATTTAGCGGATGGTGGGCCGGATGGGATTTTTGGTTCCACCCCCACAGTTACCTCTTTCTCCTCGAGTTGCTCCTCCAATAACCCTACCACCGCAACCATAACCACCACCTTCAATCATCCCCCACCTCCATCCATCTCTCTCGACGATGATCAAACGCCTACGGTTGTGGCCCGACATTCCATACCCAAAGTTCACTTCCGATCGCGAGTTCGCATAACTTCGGGTTTTCACTCGAGCAGTCGGCCTAGGGACCGTGATGGTACATATCGTAACCCCACAGTCGACGATGGGATCGGCACGGCAAATACTTCTGGTTCCGGGTCGCCTTCTTCATCAATTTCCGCACCACTCAGGTACCAAGCAGACGAGAACAACATCCTGGGACCGTTGGGGAAACGGATCAACTTTCTTGCTCAGACGAGGAACAAGAGGAACGGACATCTGCGACGAGCGAACATCAACTCTCCTGTGAGCGAGCGAACACCGTTCCTTCGTGCATCCGAGTACGGACCAGTACCCGATTACACGCATCAAAGACGGGAGAGAGGTAGGACGGGTAGCGAGGGTGAGGATGAGGACTTTGCAAGTGGGTTAAAGCGCGAACAAGATATCATGTTTGGGCGATGGCCGTGGAGAATATTCAACCGTCATGCAAGTACAGTAGTTCAATTGCTCGGTCGGGGCTCTGACATTCTTTCTTTTCAGTGGTGGGCGTACCAATGCGAACCTATATTCTGTTGTTGTTCCGACGATGGGTCTGAGGACGAATGATCAATCTCATCCCAAGCTGGTGATTGGTCTTGTTTCTCTCAGATTCACTTGATACCAACCGAACCCATTCGCCACGGGTTCGTGAATAATTACCATGACCTTTGTTGTCTGTCCCGCTTTCTGACTTGGCCCGTTGTCGATTTAACCAATTCGCATTTACAAACCCAGAGGGAGTACAAGACGCGAGGGCCATGTTACAGCAGGTCACTTGAGTGATACATACTTCTAATCAGAATCGAATTACGGACATGTGGGTTGCGCATTTGTTTTTTAACATTCTAAACGCGAGAGGCCACGGCGAACGTGCAAGGAGAGATTTACTGTGTCGTTTTGGGCATGACCATCGTAGGGGGCAATGTTGTAACCGGAGGGAGCAAGCTAGCCGCAGTCTTGCGCGAGTTCTGGATGAGGAGTTGGTCAATGACGACCAATGCGGCCATGCCCTCGACGATGGGTACAGCACGAGGGACGACGCAGGGATCGTGCCTTCCACGGGCGGCGAGGGTTCCAGGGGTTCCGTCGTACTGGGCGGTGTCCTGTGGCCGAGAGATGGTGGCTGGGGATTTGAAGCCGATCCTGAAGTAGATGTCCTCTCCGTTGGTGATACCACCCTGGACACCTCCACTCCAGTTCGTTTGGGTGGAAAGCGTCCCTTGCTCTCCCTTGACGAACATATCGTTGTGTTTGCTGCCCGGGACCTCGGTTCCACGGAAACCCGAGCCGATCTCAAACGCTTTGGTGGCAGGTATCGATAACATGGCGTGTCCCAATTTGGCTTCAAACTTGTCAAAACAGGGTTCTCCGAGGCCGGAGGGGACATTCCGGATGACGCAAGTGACGGTTCCGCCAATTGAGTCCTGCTTCTCTTTCGCGCGGATGATTCTCTGATAAGCAAGTCAGAGAAAACCAACGCAGAGAACAGATTTGGAAATCAACCAACTGACCTGTGTCATCTTCTCAGAGGTTTCTTGGTGAGGACAACGCGTCGTGTACTTGTCCACCTCTTCCCGGGTAATCGTAGTCAACAGTTTCCTGAACTCGGGCGACAAGGCATCCTCCACCTCGTCGTCCTCCTCGCCCCCTTCCAAGGTGGTCAGAGACGGAGGGGCGAGAGAGTCGGGCAGATGGATCTTGCCAACCGACGACACAAAGGCGACGATTTCGATCCCGTAAGCCTTTCTGAGGTAGTGTTCGGCAATCGCACCAGCAGCCACTCGACCTGGGGGAGAACCATAAGTCAGGACGACCGGCGATAGTGGGGAAACTTAGATACCGACCGATTGTCTCACGGGCAGAACTCCTTCCACCTCCGCTGCTCGCCTTCAACCCGTATTTCTCCAGGTAGGTGAAGTCTGCGTGGGAGGGGCGCGGGTACATGTCTGTCTCCGAGTAATCGTGGGGACGCTGGTCCTCATTCTTGACGAGCAATGCGATGGGTGTTCCGAGGGTTACGCCATGCTCCAAACCGGACTGGAGGTGTACGAGGTCCTTTTCGGATCTCTAAAGAAAGTGCGTTGAATGGGGATGAGATACTTTTTCGCGGTCGATGATTAGAAAGGTACCGGAGTGGTGAGATTAGATTGGCCGGGCCTTCTGCGAGTCAATTGGACTTGAATGTCCTTTGCATCCAAAACCAAACCCTAAGTCGACTGTCGTCAGCCATCCGTGGTTCTTCCGGAAGACGAGATATGATCAAGATTTACTGGGGGACAACCATCGATGATTGCGCCGACTGAAGCGCAATGGCTTTCGCCGTAGGTTGTGACTCGGAAGAGAGTGCCAAAGGAGGACATCTGAGCGAGAGAGAGAGAGATGGTGGTGGAAACGAAGAGAGAGGGGCAGAGAAACCTTTCTGGTTCTTATACCAACATTTCCTTTACCCGGTGTATATACGAAGAGAAAACGGTGCCGCCGAGAGTCGATCACATACTGGGAGTGAATTCGACCAAATGCCTCCACAATCCTCTGTGAGTGTTTACACCTCCTCTGCCTCCTCGTCGTTATCTGTGCTTACGATACAAAACATATCGCAGACCTCGAGGAGAAAGCCAAAAGATGACGATGCCGCTTACATTGGTGCTTCCGGTTCAAAACGTCCAAGAGAATCCGTCGACAAAACAGTCGTCCCGGACGGCAGGAGAGCCAAAAGGAAGAAAGTCCAATCCGTGTACGAACCATCGTCTCTCATTCGAGTTCCAGATCTCATGGACAGTGCGTAGAACCCAAGAGTTGGCAACACTGCCTCCTTCTCTCGTACGTTCGACCGCGTCGACATCATCCGGACGCGACTATAACCACGCATACATCCACAGGTCGACTTTACCACACTTCCCAGAGAAGTTATCCACCAATATCTCGTCCAGTTCGACATTACACCCATCTTACACCCGTCCCCGATCTCAGCCTTGAGTCCGCCACCCCCGGAAGCACTCCTTGATCCCCAACATGGTCAGCCAAGCAAATTCGCCAGCCCTATGGCCATGGGCGCAGCGCTGGCGGACCACAGCACTCAGCAACAGTATCACCACCACCAGTTGATTAATCCCAACAGACCGACGCCGCAACAACAACAACACCACGATCACTCTATGTATAGCGTCAAGCACTATCGTCCCGCCGACGACGACGAGGATCCTGCCGGTCTCTCTTCTTCGCATCGGACAGCAACGCTGGCCGATATCGCCGATCTGGACATTGTTCTTGCCAGAATAGCGGAGCGACATTTCCGCGACGAATCAGTGCACGAGTTGGATACCTTGGCAACCTTTCTCGCCTTGGCAAAAAATTCAGCCAATGGTAAGAGTCCTTTCATCTCCAATCTGTTGTCCTAACCGTAAGGTATAGCGAAGCGAATTTAGACCAAAGGCGTGAGAGTGGACGGTCGAAATCCCCTTAGGTGAATCAAGTTGGTTCCTCGAAAATCCTATGCATTTATTCGATTATGCACCTACAACATGCATGTGTGACGACTATGTCACGGATTGCAACGGTATGATGACGCTCAACCCCTTTCGGGTCAGGCTTGACGGAATGCGAAGAACGATGGGATGATTCAAACAATTCTTGATCGTCTCGGGGTTACGTCGTCCCAAGCGTCACAAGCCATATGCAAGGTCTCGAGTAAACCGAATGAATAAATATATCCTTGACCGTTAGTTAGCGTCGAGCGGCTGAACCCAAGCCGTAAGGTTCGGTTTGAAGGAAACCAACTCGACGTTCGTTCGCTCATAAGAGGTATAATGGCCGGAAAAGATTAATACCCGTTCTTCGAATAGGATCACAGTCATCCGGTCTTTATTTTTATCCCGATGATAAAAACCAAGCACCGTCTCTGTCGAACTTCTCCAGGTTCGCGCTTGGCAGTGAGAACTTAGAAGTGGGCCATTCACAACACGGCCATTGGTCAGCATGTCCTCGATCGGGGTTCGGCTCAACCTCACAAATAACGACAACACATTGTCTCTTGGTAGACAAGGCAGTTGGATTTGCCTCCACCGTTGCCTCGATGTCAGCCCGCTCCTTCGATTTGCGAGACAGGGTTGCTTGATCGAAAATGGGGCTCACTCGTTTGCGAAAGTGATCGACGATGTCCTATGCGATCGGCATCGATCCATGTAAAGAGGTCCTTTCGGACCCGGTTTCTGAGTGTACGGTGTGACTGTGCATTTGCGAGTCTTCTCGCTTAGAACGGCAGGCATGGTTAAAGGATTAAGACAGAAAACAGGAGATGTCTGCGCAGTGGATAGAGTTGAGGAATGGCGGATGAACGTAACGGTGAACTCCACGGCCGTTTAATCCGCTTATTTTCCATCATCTAAGCGTAAGCATTGTGGTCTGTGTTGCCTGCTCGGCTGTTCCATTGGACGCACCGAAAACAATAGACACGTTGCGTAGTCGCAAGTTGAAAGCTCAGCTAGGGCTTAACTATTGGGATTTGCGGAACTTCGAAGACAAAGTTGAAATTGATTTTATTCCCAGTCGCTGACCTTTTTCGGAACATCGAAACCTTTTGACCGCTCTCATTGGCCAGCGCGTGTCTCGCTTCATCCATTGGATACGATTCAACCGTTGCCCCCCGATGTAACCGCTTGTTTTCCACCCCGCCTCCATCAGCATCTTATTGAGTTTTTGGCACTAGCGCCGCTCGGCCAACCTCGGGTAGTCATTGCGTTCGACGCACAGGAGGTGGGAAGTTTTGCTGATGCGGCCCTCTGACGGACAACACAGTCTGCTCCTGGTCGTATCCGCGATGGGGTTCAGCCTGGTTGGGCCTTCTGGGTTTTCCTACGCCGTGGATGGGTCGGGTCGGAATCAAGTAATACATTTCATGATTTGAGACTTTTTTGAACGTATTTGATTTTGTCTTTGACCTCGTTGTCTCTGCCGACCGTCGCCATGGATGCGCGCGCGAGAAGTCCATCCTCGTTATAAACAGTCCCGACCCTGATCGGTGTCGTTACCTCTTTCCCCCCCCTCTCTCTTCTCTCCCACTTTCTCTTACACTTTCTTTTTCCTTCCCTTCTTCCCTTATTCCCTTCAAGCCTTTTTGGCCAGGGTCAGCTAAGCCTCGCAGCAGCGCTGCTTATCATTTCCTTGTAAGACCAAACCCTCTCCATTCCACGGTTAACCTGTTTGCTGACGACTTTTTCCCTTCACCCGCTAGAACTTGCCTCTCGGGGATCAAATCTTTTCGTTTTCTTCATAACCTCTTTCGACAAAGAAGCTTGCTTCGAATCCCTCACCGTCATTTCTCCCGACATCAATCTATCTGACCTTCCCTTCATTCCATCCGTCCAAAGAATATGAAGTCCTTCAAGATCTCTTTCGTTTTCCTTGTCGTTGCCCAGCTCTCTGTTGCCCTCTTCGTCCCGGAGTCGAATGGTCTTGTAGCCCGTCAAGTAAGTCTACCTTGTCTGCATGTCCCACCTTCCGATTACCGACACTTACCCGTTCACTCAGGGCAATAGGTTCGGCGGCAACCGCAATGGCCAGAATGGCGGCGGTAATAACAACCAGAACGGCGGCAACAACAATCAGAACGGCGGCAACAACCAGAACGGTGGCAACAACAACCAGGGTGGTGGTAACAATAATCAGACTGGTGGCGGCAACAACAACCAGAATGGTGGCAACAATGGTGGTAATGGCGCAAATGCGGACCCTCAGACCTCCCTCAGCGAGTCTCTTCCTCCTCACCTCCCCACTTTATATGTGCTGACATGTTAATCTAGCTTTGGACCCCTCCATCATTCAGCAGATCAATGGTGCTGGTCAGGCGGACGGTGAAGCAGACTCCGTCGTCAGCACGTGAGCTCGATCCTTTCAGGAGTTTTTTTTCGCGACTAACTTTGTTGTAGCAACAACTTCATCGGCTTCTGCGTCGGTAAGACCATCACGAACGGCAAGCAGGTTCAAGGTGGCTCGTGCAACCCTACCCCGATGGGTGATATCCCTAGTGTCGACAACATGCCTTCTTGCAAGTTCGAGTTCCCTCCTAACGGTGGTAACGTCGAGCCCGACACGGCATTCACCATCATCATGGTTGGTACCCCCGCTCGCATGCTCACTGCGTCGTCTTTACTCACATGCTTGTCAGAATACGCAAGGAATGCAAACTGGCACCTTCACCAACGCTGCCAACACCTACTACGCCGCGCCCCAGCAACTGAACGGTGGTCAGATTATCGGACACAACCACGTCGTCGTTGAAGAGATCGCATCTCTTGACTCGACACAGCCCACAAACCCGCGTGTATTCGCTTTCTTCAAGGGTCTCAACGCTCCTGCTGCCAACGGCAAGCTCACTGCCGATCTCCCCAAGGGTCTCCCCGCCGGCACATACAGGTTATCTTCCATCTCCTCTGCTGCGAACCATCAGTCTGTCGTCATGCCAGTTGCCCAGCGTGGAGCTGTTGATGATGCTGTTTACGTACGTTTATTTCCCCTACTTTGCGACGTTTTTTTGACGTCCGTTCGTCCATCTAGTTTACCGTTGGTGGTAATGCCAACAATGGCAACGGAGGAAACGGTGGCCAGAACAACAATGGTCAGAACGGTGGCAATCAGGGAGGAAACGGCGGCCAGAACGGTGGTCAAAATGGTGCAAACGGCGGTCAGAACAACAATGGTCAGAACGGTGCTGGTAATCAAAACCGCGGCAACCGTGGTCGTAACGGCGGACGCAATGGTCGGCGCTACGAGAGGCGTTTCTTCACATGGCACTAAGTGGCTGGACTCTGGAGTGGTCGCCCGTCCCTTGTCGTTCTTTCCGATTCCATAGATTCATCGTCGACGGTGTAGGATTCTGTTTTCGTCGTCTAGCTTTCTTTGACTTTCCACTCTTTATTCTCTCGCTGCATTTAGCTGAAATAGTGTAGGAGTCGTGATATACAGAGATGCGTCCCACCGAGAGGGGGGCTTTTCTGACTTTGCGTGGCCTATGGCGAGAAGCTTCAAGGAGTGGGTGGCGGTGGTGCGGCCGGCCGTGCGGGCAGTCGATCATCCCAAACAGATTCCGATCGCCGAGTTATCCATTCCCCATCCGCTCGCGCACAGGTTTACAAATCAATTGTATATAAAACCCCGCGAAACCACTATCCCTCGTGGATCTCCTTCTCCCTTCTCCGCCATAGCGCTCCTATCGACCCAAGCCATGAGACGAATCTCCTCTCTCCTCCTCTGTGTCGCTCTGGCTTTTGCAGCTGATTCGGCGTACTGGGATTTCAAGCTCACCTCCGACGCCAGTCAACGATACCTGGTCAATGCGCAGATGGTGAGTATTTGTACCCTAACCGCCCCTCCCCCCCCTGACCCGACCTCTCTAGGCCACTGGTTCCGCTTCACAATTCTTCAATTTCGCCCTTACGACCAGCAGCCCGTACGTAAGCGTCGCTGGTGTGGGCTGTAGCACTTGCAACGGTGTGGACTCGTAAGCTGTTTTTCCCAATTAATCACCGCCGATCCTGATTTAGCCAACGATCCTTCTGATCTTCAGGTACAACCAACAGAACTCGACGACCGTAAAGTCCCTCCCCAGTACCAGCGGTCTCGATCTCATCGGAGGTGGCACAACCTCTGGCCCGCTCATCAAGGAGGATTGTGCCCTCCCCGCGAAGAACGGCACCAGTTGGCCTTACCGCAATCAGACTAGTGCGTATATTTAGCCCCTCAGTATCGTGGTCGGGGTCTAACCAACTGCGATTTTCTCCCAGTCATTATGTCCACCCAGTCCTCTCAATTGTACGGTGGTCAGACCTCTGGCTTGTTTGGCTTGGCTTCGGGTCGATCCACTGGTCGCCTGAACGTGAGCGTCATCGGCGGATGTTTCAGCCGTCTGCCCACTAGACCATCCCTCACTTTCGGCCTTGCTCTCAAACCCCCCAGTTCCAAGGCTTCTGACAACGCTGGCTCCCTCCACTGGCTCGGAACCGACTCGACTGCCTATGAAGGTGACATCACCTGGAAGACCACCACCGTCAGCTCCAACTCTGATGTTGCGTCTTTCGAGATCGACGGATGGCAATTTAGGACAGGAGGCACCATCGTGACCAACAGCAATCAAGACCTCGCGTCCGCCGTTGACCCATACTACGCCAACATGTTTTTCCCATCCCAGGAAGCCCAGCTGATCCGTGAGTGAATTAATTCCTGGGAACGCCCTAAAAATACATAACATCCACGTTCTCCTGCAGATGCCGCCATCAAGGGGTCATCCTCCTACCCCGCCAACGATGGTCAATCTACCGTCTACGTCATTCCGTGTAGCACCAAGTTCTCCCTCTCCACCATCATCGGAGGACGAACTTGGCAGGTAGACCAGGGGCTCCTCCTCCAAAAGTTGGATAACGGTACCTGTTTGAGCAACATTCAGGGTTGGGCTGATGCCAACACCAAGCAATACCTTTTCGGAAGCGCCTTTTTGAGCTCGCTTTACGTGTCAGTCCCTTGTGACCCGTTTGTCCACATGCTTTGATTCTGACAGATCGTCTCCAGCATCATTCAGGTCGGAAACCCCAACGGCGCTCAGAATGATCAAATCGGTTTTGCTAAACGTACCGTCGCGCCGTCCATCGTTGGTCCCATCGTCGGTGGTGTCGTCGGAGGTGTTGGTGGTATCGCTCTCATCTCTCTCGCCGTCTTCTTCTGGATCCGCCGCCGCGATCAGCAAAAGATGAAAGACATCTTAGACGCAGAAGACCGGAGTGGCAACGTCGGGCGTTTCGTGGAAAACAAAGATGTACAGCCCTTCCCTTTCACCCCCCCACCTGGGAATGTTCCACCGACCAGCCCCACCGGTCTCTCGTATGCTTCCAATTCTCAGCCCCCGGCTACATCGGGTTTCGTTAACGAGTTTCCGCCATCACCTGATGTCAACGTCAGCGATCCTCTCTTGCCCCCATCTTACGACCAGCCGTATAGTGCCGGCCCGAGCAATCCTTCTCAGCAGCAACAACAACAGCCCAATCTCTTCCCAGGTCACGCACGCAAAAACTAGATGTAGACCCCTGTGATGTCGCTCGCTGCGCATATGCACGTTGATGTTCCCTGTGATCTCCTCTCCTTTCAGCGCGTTGCATCCATCATTCATCTTGGAGATCTGACACCCTACTTGTGTATTTCTAAGTATTGCGCGCAGTTTAATTCTTGGTTTCTCTTACACGCCCCTTCGGTTCGGTTTTGTTGGCTATCCCTGATAGTTTTCTTAAGTGTTTTTCTTCAGATGCCTCATATTTATCAGATAGTTTGACGATATTGAAATGGGACCCTATCCGCGCCAAAGACTGCTTTACACGAATGAAGATAACACAAAGTTCATTCACCTGGTGTAGAGAAAAAAGTCCTCTCCATATAAGGAGTAGAAATAAATGAAGGAAATGCAAGAGCGAATTGTACATCTAAAACACGTGCGATGCTTGATACTGCTGACTACTTAATACCGGGATTGATATCCAGGTCCGTTGTAGACGCTGTCGTCCACCCATTCTTGTTGACGGCCACCACTACTTCGGGATCGGTAATGGTGGTGGCGAGGCTGCAACGCTGGAGGATGAGAAATTGCTGGGCCATTGAACATGGGTGCGTTGTATTCGCGGGGAGGTCTGTTTGCACCAATCCCAGCCATACCGGGTTCAATTTGCCCCATTTGTCTCGACGAAGCGCCATGACCCTGGGACATACCGTCGGGAGTGTTGTTCTCTCCAGGCCAGCTTGAGATCCGCTCGGCGCGTATGCGAGCCAACGCGGGTTCCGCTGACAACCGCCTTGACCGGCGTCCATTGGCACGCCTGCGCGCCGCTGTAAACATCACCAGCGTCAGTCAGGGTAAGGGGTTTTGGTACCGTCCGCACCTTTGAAACAGCACGCTATCATCCCAAGGACCAATAGGCCCGCTACAACCGTCACAGGAATCGAGATCTGGAGGTTCTGCGTATACCAAGCCTGATAGGGTACTACATCAGCGCCTTAATGACCGCGGAACGCGATAAGCCGCCTCACTGTGAAGATATCCCAGGCTGAACCACCGCGACAGCTTCCACTCAAACATGTTCCGCCGTAACCTGTTTCAACAACCACTTCAGAAATAGGTTTGTCAACGCAAACAAAGTCATGCGCACCGCAAGGCGAACCATCAACCAGTTGTGTCTGTAGAACAATACACTGGTTGGCAGTTCTGGGGTCCTGGCATGAGACCTGGCATGACCTATCGTTCTTCGACGGGCATGTTTTGGTCAGCCCGAGCGTAGAGCCCGCCGACTGGCATTGCACTGAAAGAGGGTCAGTGTTCCGCCAAAGCGAATGTCTGCGGCATGAGGGAAACCTACAGTCCAATGACGTGCAAATACCATTGGCGCACGCCAGCCCTCCAGTCCCACAGCTTTGACCTTAAAGAAGTATGAGAGTGTATCCGCACGAGAGGAGCGGCGAGAGGTCCTCACCGTTTGGTGTGGTGATATCCGTCGGGCACGTTGACGAGTTGCCGGTACAAAACTCTGGTGCATCGCACCTATCATCCCTGGATCTCCTGCATTCTTGCGTTCCCGGGGCAAACCGGCAGTTTCCTGTGCAGCAAGTCGAACTACCCGGGTCGCACACGGCTCCAGCTCTGAATTTGCAAGTCTGTGGATCACAGCATGTTGAGTCGTTACCCGAACCAGGGTCACACTCCTCGTCTGCTTCGACGATGCCATTACCGCACATCTGCATAGAGATAACTTGACGCGTGGGATCAGGGTCGAGAATGCAAGACCCATTTGTCTGGCCACCTCCGATCCCCATCATCAGCGAGCCTTCAAAATTATGCCACGGTCAGACCTTGGGTACTGCGGATCGCGGATGAGGCTTACAAATATTGCCAAGACTGCAAGGGGAAAACTGGGTCTCGGATTCGGAGGCGGTGGGGCTCATGATGAATCGAGAAGTAGCACTGCATGCAGTGGTGCTAAAAGGGCAACAAGAGCTGGACATGGTACAACCATCCGCACACTTTAAAAGGTAAAATCAGTGCTGGAATCCTTTTGCCAAGAGATCGGAAAGGCCTACATCGTGCTGGGATTACATTTTTCAACAATTAATGGATCTTCGCCGAGAAGAAAGATGTATAACTTACAATCGCACCAAAGTTGTGACCGATCTCATGGGCAATCACCTGCCACTCAGTCCTTCCAGCAGTTGAGACCCCAGTACCAGAAACAACGTTGGGAGAGTTTCCGGTCGCAGTTACCTGGCATCTACACCGATAGGTTGATTGAGTGGACACATGTGAACCAGGCAGGAAGGTACGCACAAAGTTGCCAACCAGGCAATTCCTACTTCAGAACCAGTCGTGCACCTCGATAAAAGATGCCAGAGGCCAGTGCCATCCGCCCCCTTGTTCCCTCTCCATTGAGAGAAGAGCGAAAGACGATCGTTGAGTGTCACGGACCCGCAGTCAATATTCCAGGGCACCGCGGGGTCCGTAGAGGTGGGGCAATTGGAATCCATGACTTGCAACTCGACGATACCAAGCGAAATTTTGAAAGTGTTCCGATACAATGCGCTTGCTGAGTTCCAGTTGTTCAGGATTTGCTGGGTTGCGTTTGTCTGAGATCCATACCGCTGGGCGTACGTGCAGTCGGCCGCAACACCCATGTAGACGACCTTTTGGCTAGAAGGGCATCCAGTTCCATCTCCTATGTGGTCGACGAAACTAAAGATCGAGGTTGAGACAATGTACGCCCGCCGTGAGTTTAAATACTGACTTGGTGTTCATCCCATCTCCAGCCACATCATCTCGCTTGTAAGCGGAAACGTTGGGAGACGTGGAGTATGCGTCGAGCACGTTGAATGGATCATACCATGGCGAGGATGATTGTGGCTTCCTCAACGCAGGGTTCTCGTACGGGTCGGTGTTATAGGTGAGGGAATCGTGTGCACATGAATCAGGCCGATGGAGAGGAGAAACCTTTGGAGGCAAACCGTGCTTCGAGCGAAGCGAGGCCTCCTCATGGTGTGGCAGGACATCAGAATCCCTCCAGATTACGAGGCCGGCACCCGAGTGGGTCAGGTCTACGATTTCGGGGTCAAGTTGTTGTTTGTTCCGCAGGTAGTTGTCGGAGGTTGAAATATGATGAGTAACACCGTTTACGGTGAATGCACCTTCAAGGACAGGGGGCGCTCCCGTGTTTGAATCACCCTGGTAATGGACCATGATGCGCGCCCAGCCAAGGTGGTTCCTTGTGTCCGGTACGACTCTGGCAGCATCGAGTCGTAGCCTCTCTGAAGAAAGATGGGCGGGGATGACATCGCCGTAGTAGGCTTTTACGGACTCTCTGAGGAGGGGTTCTGTGCGGGTGAGAACTGTTTGGCCGTCGGATGTGACAGAGAAATAGTTGATGCGTGCAGCAGGGTGGATGAGATGGTCGTTAGGTCGTAGATGAAGGTAGAACGTTTCTCCAAACGCAGACAAGGTGAGCCGGAAGGAGTCTGAATGGAGGAGGGCAGACGAATCCAGGGAACGAGGGCGGCGATTAAAGACATCGTAGTTATCTGTCTGGGAACGAGGGAGGATCTCTATGGCCAAAGTTTCCGGGTGCGCGATCCGCTTGAGTGGCCTCGGACTGGTGCTGGAAGCTTGAACGGCGAGTTAGGAGATTGGGGAGTGAGTGTGGAGGAAAAAGACAAACCGAGGGCATTGGAGAAGGAGAGGAAAAGGACCAGTATGCAAGGCAACAACATACTGGGGGAAAGGAGGAAAGAGACCAAAGCTCGTTCTGCTCAGAGAACCAGGGTCGGCGGTTTTGGTGATGACGGCACAGGAACTGCCGGGCTTGGCGACGGATAGGAGGAGGCGCGGACTAAGAAAAACGGAGAACCGCCTGCGGAATGAGAGAAAAAAGAGAGAAAGGGGAGACTCGGATTGCCAAAGGTGCGTCGGACAAGAGCGTTGCGAGTAAGTAGGGTATGCAAAGAGAACGTCTACTTCGTTGACGACCATCGATCGCCGTCGCGAATAACTACGACGAATCCCGCCCATCCCTCTGCGCCCTACGCCCATAATAAAATCTCTCCCTACCCACCCCGCCGAACCAACTCAGTCTGCGCTGGCGCAAATGCCAAGAGAATGATCAGATGAATCCCGGAATGGCCGAAAGCGCGCCTATACTGACCGAGACACGAGGAGAAGGACAACAAACTGAGTGGCAACGGATCGGCGTCAGCGATGGTACGCCAATAAGGACGGCCCTCACTCACGGTGATGTTACCGTGGGTCATTGCGTTCCAAGAACCAACGTCCCACCGGACCTCCTTGAGCAGTCCAGTGTACGAGATGGCAACGCTGAAGCCGCACGGAAATGAATGAATGCTTTACGTTCGCGCTAAGTGGGCGACATACTGGGTAACCTACATATCCCGGTGACAGCTGTGATGAGCACGTTACATCTTCAGGTCAGACGTCGGGCTTACATCTGCGATGGCCAACACCTTGAGTACAGCGCCAACCAGTCTCTCCTGTGAGACAGGGTTGGGCACCGAATCCCTCACCGCCCTGAACACGAACGAAGACATGAGCGACAGCAGGAAATAGCCTGAACCGCCCAATGTCGCTTGAGACGCGCACGCAGAATGACACAAGCCTAGATTCTACGCACAGTTGGCCAGCTGCCAAATAGCCATCCTCGTGCGGGGTTCGAGCGCTGACGAAGCAGCAATCCCAGGTATCAAATCATCGTAAAATGCCTGAGCGCCTGGGTAGATAAAGACGTGAAACGCAGGATATATTGTAGATACTGTAATTCTGTGAGTACAACGCGAGTTCCACCGTATGTTTGCTTACATGGCTCGAGGTAAAGGAAGAGGAGTCTGTAGTAGCCGGTGAGAGTCGGAAATTCGGACATGGCGCAGCAGAACAAGCGCCGGTCAAGTTATCACAGTTAAACCAGACTTTCCTCTCAATCGCCACCATCCCTTGACCCTCAAGTTCGAGACACAGGCGTTTTCCAGCCATGAAAGGGATATCAAAGGCCGTTAAGCGGTGCGCTTCCCCTTCTGATTCCAGCTTATTATCCTGATAATCGTCCTCAAGGACCCCGCACATGGTCACGACAAAAGTGGGCATGTCGAAGCGTACGGGTTTTTTATCATGTTTCTCTCTTCATTTCCGCTCATTTCCAACCCGCTTCGCAATCCCAGGTTCGGTCGATAAGGACTTTGATGAACTCAATCGTAACTTCGCTGCAATCGAAGGATCCACCGATAAAATCCTCAAGGATGCAGCTCAATTCTGTGAACACGTAAAGGGTCCGTACTATGAATCGCCCCCGGCATAATCTCCGACCTGACCGCTCGTTTCTCATCCCCAGCCATGTTCAACGCTGGTGTAGGATTTGCCGATCACTTCATTGCCCTCTTCTCCCCAGTCACTGGAGAATTTGACTTGGCCAGGCAACATCAGGATTCTACCGCAACGTTTGAGAACATGATCTTGTATCAAGAACTCTTGGCGGAGCTCAATGTTGCAGTACAACCCGAGCTGGAACTGATCCAGAGCAGGATTGTCGGCCCCCTGAAAGAGTTCAAGGAGGTTGTCAAGGCGGTCCGTAAAAGCATCACAAAGCGCGAGCATAAGGTGAACTACCGCTTCTTGGCCCATTCACCAGCTTCAGCCCTTCGGAATCTAACAACCCCCGTCAGCTTGTCGATTATGACAGATTCAACAACTCGTTAACCAAGCTTAGGGAGAAGAAAGACAAGAGTTTGAGCGATGAGAAGAACTTGTTCAAGGTTTGTCCGACCCCGTGGAAATTGTGGCTTTGCTCATGCCTGTTGGTAGCTTGAACAAGATTTCGAGATCGCTACAAACGAATTCGACTATATCAACTCTTCAATGAAACAAGACCTCCCTCGATTCTTACTCCTCGCCTCTAGGTTCATTGCACCACTATACCACAGTTTCTTCTATATGCAGTAGGTCAACTAAATCCAATACGGCCACCATTATTCTCACCCGAGGACAGATTGAGCATTTACTATATGGTCCTGGAGAAGCTTTCCAACTTTGCTGAAGGCAAATATGACGTATCCCTGCCATTTCGCGATATCGCTGCCGATTACGAAGCCAAAAGGCCGGACGCTTTGCAACAGATTGAAGAGATGGCAATCACCAAGCGAATCATCAGTACTTGTAGGGACTCCCCTCACTCCTTCGCGGCCAGATCGGTTTGACTCTTCTCCATTCTCCAGCACGATTGGTGCAATCCAACAAGGCACACACCGGTGGTAGTCTCGGAAGGTCCAACACCACGACATCCACGGCCAGTTCTCTGACATCACGAACCACGCTTCCCCCATCGAGATCACCTTCTAGTGCATCTTCCTTCAAGAAACCACCACCTCCCCCTCCGGGGTTTTCCAACAAGGAAACCGCTGCGCCTCCTCCACCATACACCATTGGTAATGGCGTTGGCGGCAGTAGCGTAATTGGGAAGAAGCCTCCTCCTCCTCCACCACTAAAGCCAAAACCCAAGATTGAACCGCCAAAACAATACGTTGTTGCCCTCTACGATTTCGAGGCTCAAGCGGACGGAGATCTATCATTCAGGGCTGGTGACCGCATCGAAGTAGTAGAGAGGACCACTAGCGCTGAGGATTGGTGGACCGGAAAGCTGAACAGCGCACAAGGTGTTTTCCCAGGTAGGTGCTTACTCCTCGTAGGTTTTAGAAACCCGACCAAATCTTCCACAGGTAACTACGTGCAGGATACCTGATAATCGACTTTCACATCCATATGTATATATCATCATGCTTCTCTAGCAACAGCGACCCACTTGATTTGTGTACACACCCCTGCTGAACAAATACCGCTACCGATGAAGTAAACTTCGATCACGGGGAGATCAGACCTCGGAGACTACGTGCAGTGCACGGGTGGTCTGGGACTGGCACCCTGGATGTCTCTATGGCCGTAAACAGCTATCTTCTGGGGTCGTGTTCACTGCAAACTCCCAGGGACGGATAGGAGAGCCCCTTTGACACAACTGTAGTCACCAATACCATCCATATCTCTCCCCGAGAGGAATTGTCGCTCGATGAAAGGACCACATTGCTGGTTTTGGCGATACGGGTGCGGTTCGGACATCCGCTCCTACCTATTCGCGACGATTAGCCCAATGCGTTGGTGCTCCTGTATTGGACGTCCGACTATTCAAGATTTCACCTTTAGTGAACAGCGGCACCTATTGATGGGATGGTCGGGACCGCTTCGAACGGCCATCGAGGAGGCAACGTGAACCGAGGCGATAGAGGTTTTCTATGTACAGTCGCCCTTCGGTGAGAGGTTTCACTTACGCCGCCATGGGCTACTCTATACCAGACCGGATGAAGTGGATTCGGTCTTGCGGAGGGAGGATCTGGCCTCTCGGTGAAGGTGGGTGTCAAAGCACAATCGGGTTCGCAGCGGAAAGAGGGAGGTTTTGATGAAGCTAACCTGCAGGCTATTCTCTGAGTGTGGGAATCCCCCTATCGCGTGGGCTGGGGTCTCCGCCGCCCTCAGCATACGCCATCAGTTAGGACAGGCGTTCCTGAAGATCGAGTGGTGTCATGAACTTATCGGTAATCATTATGGACGAAGAATCCAACTTCGCTATGGTGGCGGGGTACGGTGTATCGATAGTCTTGCCTCCAAATCACACCGAAGATAGGTGGGGGAGATGTGGTGAACGGACCCACAGGTGATATTACAAGCGGGAACAAACTAAAACTAAAGTAGTAAGTAGAAGGCAGAAGTAGGTAGAAATCGCAAGGCTCTATTAATCATCATTCTCGCTCTGAGTCAAGTACTCGTCGTCACTGATGATCTGCTTCCTCCCCTTCTGCTTTGAGGTCGAAGGTGGAGGCGGAATATCCTCCTCCATAGGCGTCAAAGCCGAGTCCGACATTCCTGGTAAACCACCAGGAGCATCAGGAAGCCCTGAACTAGTCATCACACGGTTATAGGTGGCATCGAAGACCCTCTCCATCTCCTCGGCGTCGTTGTACACCCAGGAGCCCTCCTGATTGTATTGTCGGGCGTTGTTGAACATGAGCCTGAAGTCATCCTGGAACTCGGTGACCGTCTTGTAAGTCCCTGAGTTGATGCGTTTCCGTAGTGTCGACAAGGCGATGGGCCTCTCAATCAGTTGGTAGTAATCGGGATACTCCTACATCGGATCTGAGTAAAAGAACAGCGATACTCTAGATGAGGAAAAAAGCGCGTACCCTGCGGTCAGGAATTTCTCGGAAAAGCTCGCAGCGCTTTCTTCCAGTGCTCTCTTCCTCGCAGTTGACAACAGCCTTGAAGCACTCGTTGAAGGCTTTCTTCATCCTCTCCTTGATTGATCCTGGAACGTCTTTCGTCTTCGTCTTACGGCGTTTCTGTGATGTCGTTTAGCATTGGGGCGATGAGACTCTGCGATAAACCCACCAAATCACGTTCCTCATCATCGTCGTTGATGGATGGGGTTACAGATGCAGCCTTCGCGCGTTTGCGCTTGCCACTTGGAGCGCCATCGTCGTCGTTGAGCCTTGGCCTTCCTCTCCTTCCACGGCCGCGGCCACGCTTGGACTCCGACGCTTCTGGAATTGGCGTTCCCACAGCGGAATCCAACCTGCGGTTCCGGTCTGCAACCTCATTGATATCCTCACCCTCTTCAAGCGCCATAGCCCACTGGTCGTCGTCCAAACCGTCATTGTAATTGACAACAGTCCTGCGACGCTGACCACGACCCTCAATCTCGTCGACTACGTCAACAACTTCGAACGGCTCGTCGGTCTTGTAGCAGTCGGGGAGCTCCTCGAGTTGGATCAATGGCAGGGGTGGCTTCCCACGGTGTCCAGCGGCCTTCCATGACTCCTGAGCTTCGCGTTCCCGTCTAATGTCCATATCACGGAAGATAACCGCCTCCTCTTCCGACCTGGCAAGGATTTCGTTAATCTCTTCATCGTTCATATCTCCTGCCTCCTCGTTGTCATCGTCCTGGTCGGCTTCCAAGATAGACCGCTGCGACCAAAGTTAGAGTGGAGCATTGAGAAGGAAAGAGACTTACCAAAAACTCCTCCTGCTCCTCCTGCGTGGACTTATTGTCGAAACGACCAGCTTGGATGACCTTGTCATCGATGTCGAGCTTGAATCGCGCGCGAGAGTACATTGCCTCCTCAACACTCTTGTCCGTAATGAACCGAAGGATGCGGACTGCTTTGGTCTGTCCGATACGGTGCGCACGATCTTGAGCCTGGAGATCGGCATGAGGGTTCCAATCGGAATCGAAGCTATGAAAGGTGATGTTGAGCCAGTGTGTTGTTGAGGAATAGCGAGGAGGTCGTACATAATGACAGTATCGGCAGTTTGCAGATTAAGACCAAGTCCGCCAGCCCTAGTGGACAAGATGAAAACTGTGTACTCCGAGTTCGGAGCGTTGAACATCTGGACGTGGCCAGCACGTTCCTCCGTCTTCGTACCACCGTCCAACCGGAGATACTTCCAGCCCATCATTTTCAAGAAATCTTCCATAATGTCCATGACCTTCGTCATCTGGAAGAAAATCAAGATCCTGTGCCCGGTCGCGAAGAATTTTGGGAGGATGCGTGACAAGAGTTCCACCTTTCCGGAGGTACGAACGAGGGTGTCGTTGATATGACCGGTGGGATTCATCTTGTCTTCAACACTGTCAAACAAGAAGGGATGTTGGCAAATCTTTCGCAACTGCATCAACTCGTTGCTCAGGCCCTTGATGCCACCGGGTTTCCTGATGTTATAATCAGCCAACGAAAAACTGAAGTAGAAGAATTTACTACATACCCTCCCCTATCCTTTCCGTCCGCGATCATTTTGTACTTCTTCATCTGTTTGTACAGTTGTGTCTGCAGCGCGCTCATCTTGACCTTGATCACCTTCTCCACTTTGTCTGGCAGCTCGGACTCGACATCTTTCTTCAATCGCCTCAACAAGAACGGACGCAAGACCTTATGCAGGCGTCGGATGATAAGCAGAGCCTCTTCCTCGTTCAATTCCATCTTGTCTCCCGTTCCGGAGTTTGCGAACGGCGTGTTGAACCACTCTTCAAACGACTTCACCGAGTTGAAGATCTTAGGCAAGGCGAAGTTAAGTAACGCCCACAGTTCGGGAAGGTTGTTCTGCAAGGGGGTTCCAGTTAAGATAAGGCGATGCCGAGTGTGGTAGAATTGCGTCAAGGTTTGAGACAGCTTGCTCTGAGTGTTCTTCATACGATGACCCTCATCTAACGAATATCGGTCAGCGAAGATCTGCGTGGGGTAGGGAAGTGACTAACCGATGATCATATGGACCCACTTAAGCTTACTGAGGTGAGGTCGGTCACGGATAATGAATTCGTAAGTCGTCAACAACACTTGGAAGTGACCCGTGCGCAATTCTCCTTGGAGGGTTCGCCGTTGTGTTGGGTTACCCTTGTATGGGATCATCTTCACAGCAGGAGCCCACTTGGCGAACTCGGCTTGCCAGTTGGTCATGGTGGTTAAAGGGACGATAACAAGGTAGGGGCCGCGCTGGCGCTTGGTTTCGATCAGGAAAGCGATGAGGGATATAGTTTGGATGGTCTTGCCCAGACCCTAGAGATAGAAATGTCAGTAACAAACAATGGCGCCTTTGGAGAACAAATACCATCTCGTCTGCGAGGATACCGTTAAGCTTGTTGTTGTACAAGCTCACCATCCATTGCAGGCCCTTGAGTTGGTACTCCTTCAGAGTACCACCGACAAGCATGGCAGGTTGTTTAGTGACCTTCTCCCGAATCCTGTGGGCAACTGCATAGTAGTCGACCTTGTCCTTGTCCTTCTCTTCATCGTCGAGCGACGTCGATGCCCCAAAGGTGGCCTCGCTGGCGGGACCTTCCTCTTGATCGAAGTCGTAACTCTCCCGTCCGTCGGTTTGTTGGGCTCGGACAGCTTGAGCGAGCGACTCGAGATAGTTATCGGTCTGTCGCAGCAGCTGAGTGATACGGGTATCCTTGGTCGTGTCGATCAATCTCATGTACGTCTCCTCATCGTCAGCTTTGAGGGCCTTCAAACGCTCCTTTGTAATCCTTTCGATCCTCTTTTGCTCCTCCTTCTCGGCCTGGATATGGAATGTCGAAACGGCTTTACCGAGGCGGGTAATCCTGTCTTGGGCATGGCGGTTGACCTGGAGAACGTCCCTTCCGTGGGCGCAGATGACACTGAGTTGGGCGACGTGCCTCTGTTTGGCCTGTCTTTCTCTGTCGGCTCTCTGCTTTCTCTCCAATGTCTCCGTCTGGCGAGCGTCCCTGACCGTTGGCTTCCTAACCCTCCGAAACTCGACGCGGTTCAAGGGAAGGTTTGTTCCGTGAGTCAATCTCTCTGCAACAGCAGCCCTCAACCCACGTTGCTTCTCCAACACCCTGAGAGACCTCAACTCGATCATAGCCTTGAGCTTTCCCTGAGGCTCAATCTTGACGAGATGGTTCGAGTCTGCACCCTCAAGGCTGTCAGCGATGTTCTCAAACACTCCATCTCCCATGGTAGCCGGCATCGCTTCGAGTTCTGCTATCCTCTGCTGGATTCTTGCATCGACGTAACGGTTCCTTTCGGCGATGATCTGGTGGGGATCCAGTCCTCCGGGCATGACCGACGGCACGATAAGTCGTTGAAGTCGTGTGTGGAGTAACTTTGGGTCTTTGAGGGATTTGAAGTGGGAGAAGGGGTGGACGTAGGCGTTATATGGGTATATACCAGAGTCGGTCTGGTCTTCTAAGAAGGGACCCTTTGGCAATTCGGAAGCATCTGTGTCGCTGTCTTCGACTTTCAAAGCGGTCTTGGAAGGGCTTGCTCCTCCGGCAGTGGAGGCAGATTCTGCGGGGCCGGTACCAGGCGCAGAGTCGACACCGGTGGAGTCGGTGGACTTCTGGACCTTGATGACGCTATCCACAATTCTTGCGGTCGGGTCGGAGGAAGAAAGCAGCCTCTCTAATTCGGGGGTGGCGTGGTGAGGATTCCTAATCACATTCTGAATAGATTCTGGGATTGGGACACCGCGTGATAAGAGCTTGAACGCGTGTATCTGGGTACGAAGGTGATTGATCTGGTCGGGAGTGAAGGAGACAGGAGTATGTGGCGACTGTGGGGGCGGGTGGGCTGGATGGTTGCGTGGGGGAACGGGGGCGGTTGTGAGAGGAATGGCAAGCTGCGGGACGTTGGGAGGGGCACCATTGACGGAGGGGGTGTGGCCATTTGTCAGCTGACCACTGGAGTCGCCTGTGAGAAAAATGTGGGCGGTAAGTAATGTGGGGAACGGTATACGGTGGGCAAATCCGCATCGCGTACCTGGACGCGACTGCTGAGGATCGGGGGGATTTACCCCCAAATTCGCCTGGAATTGGGTAAGGACCTTGAGGATCTTCTCGAGTTCAGGGCTCGTCTGGGGTGTGTGACCCATGGATCTGAGCTGGCTGGCACGCTAAGGCAGGGTGAGCACAAGCCGTGGGGATTGATTTGAGGGGGCCACAGACCTGAACCATTGCCTGCAGTTGCGCATTTGTTTTATTCTTCTGGATGAGGGCAACATTCTGGATATTCTGCTGCATGTTTGGGTGGATTGACTGTGGAGGAGCCTGCATGTTGGGGACGGAGGCGGGGAGTGTGTCCGGAATCCGCTCTTGTCCTTTCCGAGTCCGCACTTCGGTCAACGGCTGGGGAGCTTGCCACGAAAAACGTATGGGTAAGCCAGAGGCGCAAGATTCCCTTTCCGGGAAATGCTTAGGTAACCATCAACAGCAGCACGTGATCAAAACGCGGTCATCCATATTGACTGCCCCCGCCACCTGCAACGAGCCCAGGGTTCTTTGGAGCCACATCATCCAAAATGCCAGCGGAACGAGCTGGGGTAGCCATTCAACCCCACAAGATCCCCGTTTTCATAACTGATTTCTTCAGTACACAGCCACGGTGTTCGTCGTCGACCTCTCCCCGTCAATGGCCAAGACCAGGAGGGTCGAGGTCCCCTCTGACGATGGCATCGTGATAATCGAGATGACGAACCTCGAATGGGGCTTGCAATACGTCAAGCTCAAGATCCAAGAAATGGTACGCCGTGCTAGCCCAGACCCGGTTCAACAGACCATCCTCCGATTCCATCTCCCCGCAGATATACAACGGCAGGAAAACGGACCAGTGCGGCGTGGTCGTATTCGGAACACCAGGTATACTACATTGCTACCAGTGTTGCATGCTCCGGGCCATCTGACCTCACGGCCCAGAGACCCAAAACATCCTCAATGAGCGAGGTGACGGATATGAACATGTCTACGAATATATCCCCATCGCCCAACCGAACTCGAGCACAATAGCCAAACTCAATGCCCTCCGTGCAACAGACGTGTGCGGCGATCGTACGTACCGACGAGTCTCTTTTTAATTCCCGTCCAATTCGTCATCTCTCATCTCCGCATCCCTTTTGGCACAGCGATCGATGCGCTGATTGTTGCAATCGAAACCCAACACATCTACCTCTCCTCCAAGAAAACCTGGACGCGTAAGATCATCATACTTACTGATGGCGAAAGCCCGATCGAGCTGGACGAATGGGAAAACACCGCGCAAGCTGTCATCGATCGCAACATAATCCTCACTATCGTGTATGTTTCAATTGCATCTCCACACCCCAGCCCAGATGCTCACCTCGCCCCAGCGGGGTTGACTTCGACGAAGATTCAGATCAATTTCGGTACGCGCAGCAGGACAAATCCAATATTAAGGTATCTATCTCGTCACGACCTTCGTCACCCTCTCTGACCCAATCTACAGAGGGAAAATGAAAGGTTCTACAAAATTTTGGCCTCAAGGATAACCAACGGGATTGTTGGCACTTGCGAGTTTGCTCTCCAGGACATCTCCAGACCTGACATCAAGCAGACAAAATCTGCCCTCATGGGCACAACCCTACGCATTGGTGACATCCAGAATAAACCGACCGAGTCCACGGAGATCCAGGTCAAACTGAGCAAATGCACGGCGGTTGCGAGACCCAAAAGCTGGAAGCGGGTCATGCTTCGGAAGAAGGACAAAGACAAGGATAAAGGTAAAGGGGGGGAGGAAGGCTCAGACGAGACCGAGGACGGCGCCGAGGATTCGATGGACGTGGACGAAGGAGACACCTACGTCGAACTCAAGAAACACTCCGAGTATTACCGGGATTCGGACAAATCTGACGACGATGACGATGAGGAAAGTCATTTGCGAGTCAAAGAAGAGAAGACTGACCGTGACAACACCCGGGCCGACCGTGATGAACGAGTTGCGCCCGAAGACGATCGTAGGGTGGAGAGGGAAGAATTGATCAAAGGTTTCAAGTACGGCTCGACCTACACGCCTTGTCCGGATGGCCAATTTGATCGGCTCAAGACCAAGAAAGGGATAGATATCTGCGGATTCTTTAAGTCGAAAAACGTGCGTGCTTCTCACGTTCTCGCGCTGAATCCCCGGTAATAACCCCATATTTTAATAGTTTCGTCGAGAGTGGGCGATGGGAGAAGTTCAATACATTTGGGCAGATCCAGGCAGTCCACGGCAACAAGTAGCATTGTCTTCCATTGTGCAAGGGATGACACGAGCCAAAGTGATGGCAATTGGCCGGATGGTGTCCAGAGACGGCATGGACCCCAAAATGGGTGCCCTCACGGCATGCACTTTTGAAAAAGTGGACTGTCTCCTCTGGGTCCAGGTATGTGTTCCAATCAGATCGGAGAAAGGTAGGCATTGATCGAATTGGCAGATGCCTTTCGCGGACGATGTGCGCAAGTACACCTTTGCGTCCCTGGAGACGTTATACAACAAAGCGGGAGAGGAGGTAACTGAGCACCCGTACCTGCCCACGGAAACACAACAAGATGCGATGGACAAGTTGGTGGAAGCGATGGATCTGACATTAGCCGGCGAGAAAGACGAGAACGGGTAAGTGTTAGCCAGCGGACCGGAGTGCTTGATTAACCTGAGTGAGTTTCACGTGCGCTTAGGGATCGGCAGCCATGGTACGACAATCGAATGTCGTACAATCCGGCGGTTCACCGAATCAAACAAGCCATGTTCCATTGCGCGGTGATTACGGACTTGAGCACAAACCCTCTGCCTGCACCACACCCCGAACTTACCAAGTACCTGCGGCCACCTACGGAGGTCGTCAGGTGTGCGGCAGGAGCGATGAATGGGTGCAGGAGCGCGATGGGCGTTCAGAAAGGCAAGAGTCCCCCATTTCTAAATTCAATTCCCGACCTATCCATCATGCTGACAGCATTTCAGTTGTTAAAGCGATACGGAGACGGAAGAACGACCACGTGTTTGCCAAGGATGCGGATGACGAGATGTTGCTGTTGGATTCGGCGCCTGTTCCTGACCGTAGGGCAGATCAAGCGCACACTCAACCCCGCCATATGCTTTCCACTGAGAAGCAACGACGGCTCGCCAAAAAGAGCGGAAGCGAGACGGAGGACGAAGACGACCATCTCCTTCTTGGGGTAGTGACAGCACCAGACCCCGATTCAGCGAATGCATCAGCCCTTCCAACCCCAAACCGATCAATGAGTCCAGACCTCGAGATTGATGAACGCGAGGAAGGGCGGATAATCGGCTTTTCTTATCCATTGGGAGACTGGAGAAAAAACCTTGCGGAGGGGGACGTGGTTAGCAAGGCGGTGGAAGACATGGGTTACGCGATTCGAGAGATCGTCAACCGACCGTTCGCAGAGCGTCGACACGGGGAGATGATAGAATGCATGCGGGAGATGAGAGAAACGTGTCTTAGGGAGGACGAGATTGATGAATGGAATGGGTGCGTGACGAACGGTAAAATGTGGCAATTTTGAACCCCGCTGATAATTGGGGGTGTTTCACAGGTTTATGATGGACTTGAGAGAACAGTGCCTAGAAACGGATGGGGGCGGCAATACCGCATTTTGGAAGGAGGTGTGCGCGGTCGGTCGCACTCTGAGTCTAATAAGCAAGACCGAAGCGGTCAGCGCGGGGGGCAGGAGCAGGATATCAGAGTCAGTGGCGTCAGAGGTGGGTTATAAGAGAGCATATGTCCGTTTGTTACTGATTAAAAAGGCTGTTACAGTTCGTTGTAATCAAGTAATGTATTTGAAATTGAATGTATTAAGTCCTGTTACCGAATTGCGTCACCGCCATCTAGAACTTGTAGAGTTTGTATGTGATGTCACTTTCGTTCTGGACTAGTCGATCACAGACCGTCAACAAGTACCCGAGCACTATAATCCCGTTCTTTCTCTTCCCTCTCTCTCCAATCGCCCTTACAGTAATTCCCTCTCCCATCTCTTTTCCACAACTTCCACAGCCTCGACGACTGAGAAGAGGCTCATGGCCGACCAGGATTTCTTCTCTACAAACGTCCCCGCCTCCAATCCGAAACCCGGCCATACTCCAGAGTCGACCGACTCGTTTGCAAAGGCAATCCAGTCTAGGTTCGGTTCATCATCTCTCACCCTCCCCCCTCCCCTACACCTCCCACCAACGAATGGTTCCAAGAAGAAACCAAACAAACATGGTTTCTCTCTCTCTATGCCCGCACCAGCTCTCTCTCTCCCCACTCCCGTAGCATCATCATCATCAACAATACCCATGCATCCATCGTCTTCATCTCAACTTCTTTGCTCTGCTCATCCCCCTTCTGACCTCGACCAATTCATCAACGACCCCGAATGTCTCATTCTCGACATCCGCTCTCATGCTGCTTTTACCACTGCTCGTCTCACTAACGCTTTGTCGCTCTCCGTACCCTCAACGCTGCTCAAACGCCCCCTCTACTCCCTCGAAAAGCTGGCCCTTATGCTTTCTTCCAAGTCAGGTCGAGCAAGATTTTCTGCTTGGGCTCAGGCATCATCCATTCTTGTCTACGATGCCGACTCCCTCAATATCCCAGAAGGTTCAAACCTTTACGGATTGTTGAAAAAGTTCCGGGGTGAGGGGTATCCATCAGAGAAGCATCTCGCTTGGCTCAAGGGTGGGTTTGTTTCTGTCTGGAGGGAGCGAAAAGATCTGGTTGTCTCCGGTCCCGACAAAGCACAGGTCGAAGAGGATGATGAAGAAGACGACACTCTCGAGCCGTTATCCCCTTCTCAATCCACCGGTCTCCTCAGGGCTAGCGCGTTGCCCTCCTCCGCCTTTAACCTCTCCTCGACCACTTCCCACCGCCCCTCCCGTGCTCCTCAGCATTCTCCAACTCAACCCACTTCGTTACTCCCGGCCGCCCGCATCCACCTATCCGCAGTCAAATCCGCTCCACAGTCTTCACCGCCGCAATCACAGGCTGTAGCATTCAACCCCTTCTACGACACCGTTCGCCAGAACCTTGAGTTGTCACAAGGCATCTCGGAACGCATACCCCTCACGTTACCGGCATCCGTTCGTGAGCGGATCGCGGATCTGCCATTCCAGTGGCTACGTCATATTGCCCGTAGGGCTGCTCCGGCTTCCAGAGACTACACTCCTCTGGAACACTCTGCCGAGAACACAGAGGAAGAAACTTCGTCATCGGCATTCTCCTCATCGTCATCATCAGCTGGCGATTCGGATCCGGACACGACCCCCCCCCTGTTTCCGCCAGATGTTCCCCGGCCACCCGAGGACCTCATTGAGGAGGGAACTGAGGCTCTCGCCATGCAGTTCTACCGTATCGAGCTTGGAGAGCAGCGGAGGCTCATGGGTGTTATGCAACACCACTCGAGCGAGTCCGGTCGTGTGTTGACCTCTTCGAGCTCAGGCACCCCCTCTTCGGAGGAGAATCTCGAAGCACCTGTTCCTCGAGTACGCCTCCATAAATCCAGGTTAAACCGCACGGAGGTCTCGTTCCCGTATAGCATTACCGCAGGTGTTGAGAAGGGCGCAAAGAACAGGTAACGTCATCTCCGTCCCACATCTGAAGTCGACGGAATGTTTAATGCTTTCACTTCAATTCCAGGTATCGGAACATCTGGCCGTTTGAGCACGCCAGAGTTCGTCTCCTCCGGAGTTCCTCTGACGACTATATCAATGCGAGTTTCGTTCAACCGCTCGGAACCTACAAGCGATACATCGCCACCCAGGGTCCTCTGGAAGCCACCTTGTCCGATTTCTGGACGTACGTAGATCGCCATTGGCTCGATTATGAACGCCGATCACTGACGATCGATTATTTTCCTACGTTTCGGAACAGGCTCGTTTGGGAGCAGAATGTGCACGTGGTCATCATGCTGACTCGCGAGGTTGAAGGAATGCATGTCAAGTCTTGCAACTACTGGGATTCCGGCCAGTATGGCCCGTTCTTGCTGGAAATGGTCCAGACGACGGAAACTGCGGATGAAAGGCGGTCCCGCCAGACCCAACCGACCGAGTTCTCGTGGAATTCGGGACCTCCCTCCCCTCCTGGGTCCAAGAATCCGACAATCATGCGTAGACTCGAGCTCAGCAACATGGACTTCCCGTCGGCTGGCACACGAAGTATCGTCCAGCTGCAGTACCTAGAGTGGCCAGATCTCAATGTCCCCGATGACCCGAGAGGTATCCTCGACCTCATCACCAACCTCCAGCAGGAAATCGACTCGATTCCCGTAATCAAGCCCACTGTAGACAATCTCCGCCATGATGAGGCGGACCCTAGCACGGGCATCGTCAACCGGGGCCTGGATCATCCACCCGTCCTCCTCCACTGTTCCGCAGGAGTGGGCCGTACTGGAGGCTTCATCGCCATCGACGCAATCCTTGATGGGGTTCGGCGGGAGGTTAGGAAGAGGAGAGCTGCTATGGCGCGGAGGAGGGAAGAGAGGAGGAACCGTGAGACCCATGAATCATCCCAGTCCCCTCCCTTCGGTATTGACCGAGACGTCGAGATGAGCGATTCGAAACCATCCCCTCCTCAAGAGAGTATGGTGCTAGATGAGGCCACCGACCCTGCTCTCGCCAGGACATCCGACCGTCCCCTCGTCATGCCGATCCACGGCACACCCCATGGCTCCGGAGAGCTCCTTTTCCACGTTCCGGTCGCTAGGTGGGCCCGCGAAGACGGCAGTAGTGGTAGCAGCGGAGAACGAGATCAATCGAGTGGAGACCTGTCAAGCCAGAGAGATTCACCCTCCCCTTCCGAGCATATGGACATCGACGAGAAAGAGCACGCCCGGTCGAAACTTAGGATGCAGAAGTTAGAGCAGACTTCCCCCTGGACCGGTACGAGACGAGAACTGAAGGAGTGGCCGACGAGCGGTGATTCCTCCAGATCCAGCTACCCCATGCGACCACACGCCAAGAGGATGCTTTCTGATGAGAGCGACATCCACCAGGCCCATTCGGATCAATCCTCCGCCTCTGGAAATTACCGCCTCGCCTTTGCCTCTGGATCCGGCACTGGGTCAAGTTTTGGCAGTGATCTCAACCTCGCCGCCAGCCTCCGCAAGCCTGTGGTGACACAACAATCGGAGAGCCAGATGACCGACATTTCGACCTGTGGAGCCCGGAAATTGTCGCCACCGACATCGATAGGCTCGTTGGATTCAAACTACCGGGCGAGGACGGCAAGCACACCGGGAACCCTATCGTCATCTCCAGCGCCCCCACCACCTCCCTCGACCTACCCATCGCCGTCTTCCAAGCGCCCTCACCAGCGACACAGCCAAAGTGGAGAGATCACGGGGCGGCTCTCATCCCCCCTCGGTTCTTCTGAGGATTATAGCACCGGCGCCCTGTCTACATTCGGCCTCCAAAATCAAGGCCAAACCACGGCCGCTTCTTCACTCCCTTCGTCTCGTAAGCGTACAAGTGATGAAGGGTCGGCCTCCGCGAAAGACCGTCAGAATTCGTCGAGGGCTTCTTCTGAGAGAGGACATGGTACTCTCCACGAGGCTGACAATATGTCCAGATCGCTGCCATCCGAAACCGCCAAAAACACCCACGCCCGACCGTTCGATTACGCGGACCCTCGAGCGATGTTCCCTGATGACGAAACTCCACCTTTGTTATCCACGTTCGGAGAGCCAATCAGGCGGATCCTCGAAGACATGCGAGAACAGCGAATGAGCCTGTGTCAGAGCCTCCGACAGTATGTGTTCGTGCACAGAGCCATCATCGAAGGATCCTTGATGATCGTAGACGAGGAGAAAGAAAGGGAGAAGGAGGGAAAGTTGATCCGGCAATATGAGCACGCCCACGTCCCTCCAAAGCGACCCAGTCGATCAGAGATCAGGCACACCACGAGTCCCACAGAGAAGGCACCCGCGCCCAAAGATGCGCTATCCACGACACACCCCGTCCAGTTCATCTCAAACCCCCACCTGGCCGCTGCTACCTCGGTGTCCAACTCTTCTGATCACTCCTCGGTAGGGTTCTTTGCGCCAGTCCGTAATGCCAAGAGGAACGCCAGCCCGACAGAGTTGATGAAGGAAGATCCAACTGGCGACCCAGACCAATCGAAGCGACCTGGTACGAAACGACGACACACCGAGGACGTCAAGGAGAGGCCTACGCGAGCTGGGGGGGTTGCGTCCCCGGTCCGAACGACGGCTTTCCCCCATTCCGCCTCATATCACCATTCGTCGACGAGGTGAAGTGAAGGGGTCTCACCGTTAAAGTGGGGTTCTCTGGGGTCTGTGTCACGGTGAAGTCGTTTTCTTCTGGCCGACACAATGAGGGTTGTGCTAACGTTTTTCACCCCTGTCGTACTCCCATCGTTATCTGATGATGGTATTGACAGTTGTTTGTGTCTTGCTACCTTCCTTTACGTTCCAGGGCTGGTTTCTGCGGATCTTTGCCTTCAAACTTCAAGCCATCAATGAATGCGCTGATGGGGGATGACACAATATTATCTTCGTAATGGGCCGAACCGATCACTGCTTATACTCTATTACTTCCCGTCTTATGCTTTTTCCCGTTCTTTCCGTCTTGCATTTTTACTAGCACCCCTTAGGGGATTACGATCCAAGGACGTTGTCGATTACCTGTCCTGTGTAGTACATAATGGCGCTAGGCGCGTTAAACACGACTAATCTTCGATGACTGCTTGTCTCGTAATTCAAGCGCCCCAGAGGAAAATTGTGTTCTACTGTGGTGGTACATACGGCTGAATGAGCATCTTGCTAAAGTCTTTCAGCTTCTGAGGGCCACGGACTTCCTCTGTGAGCAGAGGGAGCTGAACGATATGGAAGAATTCGTCGTAGAGTTCGTGGGCTTCGTTCAAATACTTCTGCTGCATCTTGTGACGAACGTTACAGTGTTCACAGTCGGATGCTAGAATGTCCTCGCGATGAGCGGATCGTTTAACAGACAGAGCAGAGGAGAGTACTCACTCGATTTCGGGAATAAAAGTTGATTGACGACGATATTGTGGGTGTCAATTTCGTACGCGGTGAGCTCTTGAATGAGACGCTCTGTCTCGTACAGGGACAAGAACTCGGATATACAGACACAAACGAATGTGGTCTTTTCCTAGAGGAGGAAAACCGGATTTTCCACCACGATGTTAGGCTGCGGCCGCAAGTCACCGGTAAAAATGGGGTACGGACTGGGTCTTTGAATTGGCTATTGACTTCTGTAATCACCTCACGCATGGATTCTAATTTGGCGAACATGTCGTCGGTGCCATCCGCTTGACCTCCCATCAGACTGGACATCTTCGGATCGGTGATTGAGTATTGAATGGGGGGTGGACGGTTCTAAAGTGTTTTTTCTCCTCACCTGATTTATCATCGGACCCAGGCGGCCGCTCAGGGTCGAAAGTTTCCCCAGGGCCTTTTCGAGAACGGTAGGGAAAGACAGGAAACGGAGGGTATGTCCGGTCGGGGCGGTATCGAAGACAATCACAGAGTATTCCATTGACTTGACGTGCCTAGGAACTTCGTCGATTAGGGCCGGACGATCAGAAGCCACGTGTTCATGGGAGGGAAAACCGACTTCATGATTTCTGCGAAGCTCATGGCCTCATCGACACCAGGGATAGCAAAAGCAAGATCTTGCATCATGCTACCCATCATACCGTTAGAGTCGGCTGCAAATGGTAGACCACATATTAAAAGGGGGTCGACGCAAAACCTCGAGCCAAATAAACCGTACATTGATCAACCATCTCCTGGATGGCACTTGAAGGGTCGATTTCCATAGCAAACAGGTTATCGAATCCATTGACTTTGGTGGCGTCCTTCGAAAACTTTTGACCGAAGGCATCGGAAAGATTGTGAGCTGGATCGGTCGACTGTTGAGACGGTCGTTAGAAATGGAACTTTATGCCAGCAAGTGAGGCACAAACGATTAACAGAACCGATTCACGACATTGGGCGAGTTGTATAGCAAGGGAACAAGACGTGGTGGTCTTGCCGACACCACCCTTGCCACCTAGAGAGTACGAAATTGCGGAAGGTCAGGCTGATTACCCACGGATCGTGTCGCATGAAACAAACCGCAGAAGATCCACTTTAAAGTCCTCTGGTCGAGGATGTTCTGTAAGGTTGGTGGGAGGACAACGATTTCGTCAGCCATGATCGCGGTGATAGTTCAACGTTAGGGCCTATGTCTGATACCGTCATCTCCTTCAGAGGTAGACCTCGTCCTGGCATCCGCCTGACAAAGGGTTTCAAAACAAAACTGACGTGTCTCTGAACAGCACTTTTTCTCGCGAACGAACAGCGCAACGCATATGGCCTGCGGTATAATGACTACACACGATACCGGTATGCACCCGTCGATCTTCCGAGTCAACAACTTCAACTAAGGTGGTTCAGCAAACATTGTGCAAACAGAACACACAGACTCAGGTCTTCTCTGAAGATCACCCATGGAAAGGGTAGAGAGTTCAAAAAACTGCCTCCAATCACACCCGAGATCGTGAATGATGGCCAGTGAGCATCCATTGTAATTGCATTTCACGAATGTTATCGTATTTATATCTTTCTAGCCTCCAGTTGCTTTTGTTTGAAGCAGAACGTGCTTGGGCATATTCTCAGGAGCAGACTACCCAATCCCTGGATCCAGCGAAAGCTGACAAACGATCTTCCCTCCGACACAGCGCTACTAGCCGTTTCCGACGTGCGATACACTGGGCAACACGGTTACTCTCCCTTGCGCAATCCCTTTATGCCTCCAAACGTCTGTCGGCCGAAAATCTCCTCGAACTCACGACATATACCCTCATTCTTAACGGACGATTCCTTCGCTCGAGAGAAGAGCTGTTGCAAGACGCACTTTCCCAGTTGAGCGTCGCCAGGTACCTGTTGGACAACCTCTCTGCTCAAGCGGCCAGCAGTCGCGACCAGGCACTGGCCACTTTGTTCATCGACGAGATTGGCCCGGAGATTAGATACTGTGCTCATCAACTCGGGAACAAGAGGGCCTATGACGTGGATGGAATCGCCCAGGAGCTCTCGGTGGTTCACAAAGACAAGCTCGTGGAGGACTGTGACAATGTCTTGGCTGCGCTAAGGGAAGAAACTGCCAGGGGAGCCCGGGGCACGCTCAAGCAAAAACTCAATACCCTCATGTGGGAAGGGAAACCGGTCCCAATCAGAAACCCGGAGCTGGTTGATGCTCTCCTCAAGGTACAGGAAGCCGAGGCAAAACTTGCGGCTACGAAGAAATCCCCTGGAGGTGACAAGATGCAGTCAGGTAACAACACCACGAAGCGCAGTGTGGGAGCCTATGACACCGTCTTATCAGCCCTGAGCGATTCCGAAGAAATCGCACGGAAACAGGCTGAAACCCAACAGGTCGTCATGTGTTTCCCTCCCCTATTTACACGCGGCTCATGCACCTTGTTTGGATCACCCAGCTAAGCGGATCAACTGCAGCAGTCAGCGTTGACGGTCGGGATATCGAATTCGTACACGGCTTTATCGTCTATCAGCTCCTTGCCAGAAGAACCGAACGCGATCACCTGCTGATCAACGCTCTGTTATCTTCCCATCAACCCCGCGTGCCGCGTTCATCCCTCGAGAAGGAACAGGTCGATGGTCGGCTCTTTCCGGCTGTCGTGAAGCTGCTCGACACGGTGCTTCAGAACCTTACCCAAATGCGGACCCTGAGCGTTGTTGATGAAAGCCCGGATCTCGCCTCGGGTGTGGATGCGAGAATAGCTTTTACGAAATCGAAAAGGTGAACTTCCCGCCAATTTCATACCTACAATTGGCAATTAAACTGACAGCGTCCAGATGCTTCTTCCTCGCACGCTGTTATGCACCCCTGAAGAGGTATGCCGAGGCGTTGACTTTGGTTCAACGATCACAACTCCATCTTCGGGAGGCACGGTCGATCACATCTACTGCCCTGGAGGGTGACCCCGAGTTGACACCGGCAATCTCGTTCTATCCCTTGGCGGTGTCAGGCTGTGATGAACTGGATGAAGAGATATCACGGGTCAGCTCGGAACTGAAAAGGGACTGGTTCACATTCAATGGTGGTTCTCTCACGCCTGACAACAATTCATACAAAAAGCCGCTCTTCTTTGACATCGCACTCAATTACGTCGAATTGGACATGGATCGATTGCAACAGCGAGCCGGAAAGGAACCTCGGCCAACACCCACTCCCACCAAGATCTTGCAGCCACAGCCTCAACTTCCGCAGGCACAAAAGGGGGTCACGGCAAAATCAAAGGCGGAGGAGATACCAAGCCCAGCTACCCCGGAGCCGAAGGCCGAGACCTCGCGTGGGGGGCTGGGCGGTTTGTTGGGCGGATGGTGGGGACGCAAGTAAAGTTTCAACTCTATCTGTAATTTGAAAACAAAACACTCTCACCTACGCACTGAGGTTGGTGATCCCCGGGCATTTCTCTCGTGCGGACAGAATCAAATCACGGTTCCTTGTTGCTGCGCGTCGGTTATGTCAACGAACGTGCGGCCACCCAAAGGAGATTGTGTGAAACTACACCTGAAAAACGTGGGCGGCAGTTAATTTTATTGTACCCCCGCACGCTTTTGTCCTCAAGCTGTCGGACCCACACCCCCATGATCGAGGACTACTCTTCCGGGCGGAATTTTGGGCCTCTTTGAGAGTTGTTGTTCCAAGAAAACTATTACACCTGAGTCCATCGTAAGCCTCTGCCGAGGGCTGGTTTGCGATCACGGGGTGATCGCGGCGCCGGCGTTGGATAGACGACCCTCAAAAGGGGACCGGAAATCCGACAGGGAACTGTTGCGCTCATGCGGTGAGTTCGGAGGGCACACCGGTGAGGATCGTGGGGACGTTTTCGGATGGGATCGGTGAGGGATCTGGGGAGGGGATCTGGAAGCACGAGTGCGACATGGGCGTGCGGGGAGCAGATCTTCATCCAGATGCTGTACGTTTTAGCGACTTACGTTTTATAACGACACCCTCTGATTCCTCGTGAATCTTTACCATCGTGCGCTTGTCTGATCTGGAATGCCGCGATAAGTAAAGCGTCCGAAGTCGGGGGCAAGTGAAATGGCTGCGGATGCAGTATAAGTGTGAATTCGGAATACAATAAGTACGGAACCAGCGGCGAGAGGTTCTATAGGTGAGTATCGTAAAAGGGTCCCTGCTAGATGCGCCGAATGAATGAAAGCTTAGTGGTAAATGTGCGCATTCAAAGTGCATAGAGCAAGTTTCCGGGGTGTCCATGATTCGCATATCGTCGTCATATCAGATTCCCTTGATCCTGGGGACTGTCCCATCATCCAACCGTCTCCGCCTTGTTGGAGTCCCAGCGTCATTTCCGTCGTCTCCGGGATTCCACTTGGAACCAGACTTGCCCCGCCGTGGCGTCTGGGGTGGCATAACGTACTGTGGTTGGGGTGTTGGTACGGGGGCGTGTTGTGGCGCATGATATTGTTTCGATCGATAGAATGTAAACAGGGAGTTGATGAAGAGCGTGAAAAATGCGAGCGAGACGACGGAAAAGAACTATGAAGGGTCTTTTTAGAGAGAGAACTGAAATATCACAATGACACTCACGAAAGTCTTCCAACTGATGTTCTCCACGAATGCATTCACAATCTCGGCCAACAGTTGGGCGCCGATCCTCGCTCGCCCGATTTTCGATGGGTCTCGATTCATACATGTTTCCCACTCCCCGCAAGGCTGGAACATGTGGGGTACAATATTCCCTTCACAGAAGTTGTTCTTGTACAACACGGAACAGGCTTTAATCTCCTGGACGACGTCTTGGGGTGCAAATCAGCATAACCGGTGTAGCCGCCGGAGGAGACTGTCGTACCCATGGAATGTTCCAATATTCTTTGCTGCACATCCCTCTGAACAGTGAGGATAAATTGTAGCAGCAGCCATAGGAATACCATACATAGCGAGGTGTTGAAAAATACCTGGAGATATCTACGAAAAACGTCAGTGACATACTAACAGATTCAACCATAAGACTGACCCAGAAAGTGTGTAAGTAAGATCTGGTTTGGTCGGAGGGACGTTTGATGCCAGGTTGAGTGTGTAGTGGTTGTTCGTCGTCGCTGGCTTGGTGGGGATTATCGCTCGACCTTCGCGATCACTCTGCTCTTCATCTTCGCTGTTTAAGCTCTCCTCGTCGGCGTCGTCTGCATCGATATTGTGTTTTGACGGGGCCTTCCCATAACGAGATCTGAATACCCTTCGGATGCCACCAAGGGCCACAACCCTTGATTCCTTCTCCGGTTTGGAAGGGGAATCCTCCTGTGTCTGTTGCTGGACCTTTGGGATGTTTGGGCTGACCTCGTTCATGTCTACATCGACTACCTCGGGGTTTTTGACATGAGGAGGTGGTGGCTGCCACCGGGGTGGGACGAGTGTGTGCGGTCCGGGTGTTGGGAAGAGGTGGGGTTCGCTTGTGGGAATGAAGGGGTGTTCTGGAGCGGTGTTATGGGGAGGAAAGGGTGATGGCGGAGGGTTTGCTTCATCGTAATTGCCTGTGGGGAAGAGAGCTCAGATGAGTTTGGGCGGAGAGAGATGGTGTGTCATACGTTTTTGGGGAGTATGAAACGGATCGTCCGGAGCCCATGCGGGCTTAATGTTGGCCGACGCTCTGTGGGTGAACTCAAAGTCCATCGGAACGGCGGTGGATCTGTTCGACATCTGCCTGCGCTTTTGCTCGACGTTGAACATTGCAAAGGCAAGAGTCGCGTCTGTGTCACGTGCGACGGAGCACTCCTCATCCACTTTCCTCCACCACGCGTCGTCGGACATGGCTGCTGCAGGACTGAAATTATGGCGGTCATTGAAGCCACGTTATATTTCATATCGTGGGTTTCATAGTAGCGGTGATTCAGGCTGGCAAGGATCGTCCGGGAGCCTCATTCCGATGGTGATAGAGCAGACGGTGAGCTGGAGCACGGTCTGGATTGTTTCAGGATTATGAATAGAGTTGAAAAACGACGTAAGGGAAGGGGTGAAAGAAGTTATGACATATATTCTAGACTTTTGCGGGAGCGTGTTATCATGCTTTATGGACCGGTGCGTGATTGCTCATGCTCACTGGTTGCAGGACAGCGTCCTCATGTATATGCATATGGGGCGCCAGATTCGGGACGCCGACTCGGCAAGCATCGTGTCGCAGCTGCTGTTCTTGGAAGCCGAGGAAGCGTCCAAACCCATTCACTTGTACATAAACTCCCCAGGTGCGAGCTGAAGTATATGCGGTTCCCGTTTACACCAAACGATCTAGTCCTTTGTTGGCAGGCGGCAGCGTGACTGCGGGGTTGGCGATCTACGACACAGTGAGTTGCTGAAAGAAGGTCGGAGGATGTGCATATAAGCTGACGTAAAGAACAGATGCAGGTTTGGATTGAGACCTCAATGTCTGAGGAAATGTGAGTATATTGAATCGTATTTGGGTTACAGTACGTCAACTCGCCCATCCACACCTACTGCGTCGGGCAAGCATGTTCAATGGGATCATTACTACTGGCTGCAGGTGAGTGCAGAGGAGGTGGAGTGGACGGTGGACTCAATCATATGTATCCAGGGGAAAGGGGGAAACGACATTGTCTGCCCAACGCGAGCATCATGATTCATCGTACGGAATCTGTATCCGATCCTAGATGGAACATTGAATATTTCGTACAGAGCCATCCGGGGGAGCGTCAGGTCAGGCATCTGATATCGCCATCCACGCCAGAGAGATTCTTCGCATCCGCCACCTTCTCACGGACATCTATCAAAAGCACTGCAGCAAACCCGGGGAGTCCCGAGAAGCCGGTCTACTACGCTTTGGTATGTCATCAGCAACCATCTGCGGCTAAACACTCAACGCGGAAATCCTAAATCCAGAGACGGCGCTCGAACGGGACTACTTCATGACAGGCACGTCAAACCCCCCTCCCTTTGTTTGATCCCTTTCTCACTCGTGTCTCACCCCGACAGCCAACGAAGCTCTGTCGTTCGGCATCGTTGACAGTATTCTGGAAAAGCGACCGTGAAAGGCGAGGGAAAGAGGGATAAAGAAAAAAAAGAAGCTTCCGCTGTTTCGGAGAACCGGTGCCCAGATAATTAAACCAACCCTTTGGTCTGTCACTTTGGCTGCAGTTTCCGACTAGACTATATATGGGTAGCCACGTAATCCTTCCCAATTCAGTCCTTCTTTGACTCACACGATACATTCCGAATGTGACATGTGACGGGTGACCGCGTGCCTTGGTTTGGGTTTTGAATTGCGCAGATGACGCCGAGCCCTCATCAAAATGTCTTCGGGTCCTGACACAGGAGAGAGATGGCGCTTGGCGTCTATTCTAAACCGATATCTCCATGGTTCATCTTTTCCCTGTATTTCTCTCTTTCCTATTCAGTCCAAGCGAACTGAATTGTGACAATAATTATTTTTAGGGGGATTTACCTTATCAGTCCCGGTGTCTAAATCTCTTGCCCCAAACATGTCATGTCATGCACAAGCCCCATCGCAGTTGCGCTTCCATATACGATCGGTTGCAATTTCCGACGGATCGTTATCTTCACTCAGAGGCGCGGTGTTGCCGTCATGTAGAATTGGTCTAGTCCCTCTAGAATACGCCCCAGTCTCGCCCATCCGATTCGGCCCCTCGGCACTCTCCCCGCCCTCCATCTCCGTCGCCTCCAGTTACGAGTCTACCTCCCCCAGTCTTCGGCACTGCACTTGCAAGGGAAAATTGTATAGGCCGCCGCCGCTCGAGCATTGGCCCGGTACTTCGGTCATTTCTTCCCGGCCGCTTCAGATGCCGCTCGCTCTTCCTCCTTTTTCTAAAAGGGTCCCGTTGATAAATATACTGGCCGCGTCGTGCGCGTACGCATACGCTATATATACCTTTTGCTTCTGTCTCAAGATCTCTGCGTCCCTGTGCAGAGCAAACGATGTATCCTGTATTTTCGGCAATTGCGGTCTAAGACCAAAGAGAGACTTACGCTTCCTTTCTTTTCGCCAACGAGGCACCACTTTCTTTGGGTCTCTTCTGACCTGCCGCTTTCTTTTGCGCCTTTTGGCGATCTTGCTCTCGTTGGTTACCGCCTGTGGAGTCCCATGTCGTCAATTATCGAGTAGTTGGTGGGGACACAAGCCTATCGCCCTTACGAGTCATTCTGGAGGAAGATGTGGTTCAGTGTCAAAAGGATTGGCCACGTTGTCACCTCCGGAGCTCAAAGCCGCGGGGTGATTTGCCAAATTTGTAAATCAAACAAGCTTCCCCCGAGGTGTCACAACAAACGCAACGCATCGACTCCATGGGCCGCAACAGGTCGCAACCGACAACGCTGGGTGATCTGATTCCCATTCATGGATCATCATTCTTGCCCTCGCCACACTCCTAGCGAACGGCCGTTCCACCACCACTAACCAATACGACCAATTGTATCCGTCCCTTCTGTCCCTCGAGTTAAACGCTCAAACGTCCACCGCTTTTCTCGTCCACGGCACCTTTTCCCTTTATTTACAACCCTGAAGGCCACGCAGCTGCATCAGGGTTAGACCCATGAATATATGAACCTAGGGCCAGGGACCAATACGAAATGGCCCCACGTGCGCTTCTTTCGGAGTGATGGGCGGAATCTGTGAATGTCAGATCTCACATCGGAGATCTAATACAAATACCTGGAATATCAAATTCTGGGCGGCTGATCTCCGACCGTTTTCTTCTTATACTTACTAACACCATCTTCTCCGCTCTTTCGCTCTTTTCCCCTTCTCCCCTCTTACGCGCTCCCTTCCGGCCCCCCCTCCCCATTCCCTTTCCCCCTTCTCTTTCCCTATCCCCTCGCCCGTGCTTTTACTCTATTTCTCGCTCGGTGGTTGTCATGTCCTCTCGACACACACCACGTCAGTCAGACCGTGATCTCCGCCTTCACGATTCAAGACCGCCGCCAAACCATGTCCATCCCCACTTGAACGGTACCTCCCAACCGCCACTCAACACGTCATCAATACCCCCGCAATCGAGGAATCACCCTTCACCGGTAGTTTCTGCTAATGGAGCTACCCCAATATCCAACGTCCAAAAACTTGCGCAGGCAAATGAGCAAACGTGGTTACTGATTGGTTCGGATATTTTTCCAATTCGTTCCCTCGCCCGGAAAACAAGCGTCTGACAGTTCCCACTACAACATCAAACAGGTAGAGTAGCCGAGCAGATGGGAAACTCGGAACACGCCCTGTCCGCTTATGAAAATGCGTTGCGTCACAACCCAAATTCATTGCCTGGCCTGATTCAAGTGGCTGGTATCGCCCGGATCAAAGAAGATTACCAAAAGGTTGGTGGCGACCCCTCGGTCCGAGGATTCCGTCCCGATCATTTCTTGGTACTTATGTAATCACGCACACTTAGGCGATCGACTACTTTCAGCGTGTGGTTGAGTTGCAGAACGACAATGGGGAAGTGTGGAGCTCCCTCGGTTCGTTCGTTTCTCCCTTCACAAAGTGCCCGCATGCGAATAACCCACCATTCATAGGCCATTGTTATCTCATGCGCGACGATCTGCAAAGGGCATACTCCGCTTATCAGCAGGCCCTCTATTTGCTTCCGTCTCCCAAAGTATGAATTAATCGAATCCGTCCTTACCTCCCCTCACAAAACGTCTCTCTACAGGATGATCCAAAGTTGTGGTACGGTATTGGTATTCTCTATGATCGTTACGGTTCCTTGGATCATGCCGAAGAAGCCTTTGCTTCTGTCCTCCGGATGAACAAGGGTACGCGCGCCCCTTCCACGAGTATCCGCTCTGATCTGACCCCTTGCAGACTTAGACTTCGACAAATCCAATGAAATTCTCTTCCGATTGGGCATAATCTATAAGCAGCGTAGCAAATACAAGGAAAGTCTCGGTTGCTTCGAGAAGATTCTTCAAAGCCCCCCAAATCCCCTCGCCCATGCGGACATCTGGTTCCAAATCGGACACGTGCACGAGCAACAGAATGATGTACGTTTTTTGGTTACCTCCCTCAAATTTGAGCTTAGCTCCTTCTTGGTAGCTTGTAAACGCCAAGGGGGCGTACGAACGGGTCGTGGCTGATAACCCAAACCACGCTAAAGTTCTCCAACAGCTTGGTTGGCTTTACCACCAAGACGGGTCTACGTTTCAAAACCAGGAGACTGCGGTCACTTACCTCACTAGGAGTCTCGAGGCTGGTTCGTAGTTTTAATCCTCTTAGCCCCACCAATCCCTCACATCAATCACACGTTCTAGACCCTCATGACGCCCAGAGTTGGTACCTTCTTGGTCGTGCCTATATGGCCGGTCAAAAATACAACAAAGCCTACGAGGCCTATCAGCAGGCCGTATACCGCGACGGCCGCAATCCGACTTTCTGGTGCTCGATCGGTGTTCTGTACTTCCAGATCAACCAGTACAGGGATGCCTTGGACGCTTACTCGCGGGCTATACGCATCAACCCCTATATCTCGGAGGTTTGGTTCGACCTCGGGAGTTTGTACGAGAGCTGCAACAACCAGATCTCCGATGCCATTGATGCCTATGCTCGAGCGGCGGAATTGGACCCGAGGAACACAGCGATCACTCAGCGGTTGGAGCTGCTGAAGCAAGCGCAAGCAACAGGTGCCCAACTTCCCGCAGCACCAGGTCCACAGGATGTGCATCCGACCGCTTATGCCAACACCGTCGTACAACCGCCCGGCCTGACCGGTCCTCCTCTTCTTCTCCAAGGCAGCAACGCCAACCGTGTCCCGCCTAGAGGTGATCTGCGCAATGGCGATTCCAGCCTACCCCTCCCACCTCCACCCAATACCATCGGTCCAGGGCGCCCCACCTCCCCACGACCTTTCCGAGGAGGTCCACCTCCACCAGTGATTGTTGATGAGAGCCGGCACAATCAGTCGAGGCTCGCGCCGATGGATGTCGATCGCCCTCCCGCCCACAGCCGTGATCCTCCATCGCTGTACCCATCCAGTCGCGGACCCGCCACTGGCAGGCATTCGAGTATCTTGTTACATCAGCCCGTACCTCAGCCCCCTCCCTCGGATGGTCGTAATGGACACCCTTCTCACAGTCACGATCCCCACTACCCCCCATCTCGGCAGATCCGGCCCCCATCAACGTCGACTTCCCCTGTTCAACGTGGCCACACCCCTAGAACGTCCTCATACCCCAACCACCCCTCTCAGCGTCCACCTCCCCCCGGTCTCAGTCACCCCCCGAGGTCCCCACGATCTTATCCCGCGGAGGTTACCGATCGAGACAGCCGACGTGAAGATCGGGACTGGGATCGTGAACGCCGCGGTAGGCATTTGCAGGACTATCCTGCTCCTCCCCCTCATCAGATCTTTGCTCCTCGAGTCCACTCCCCTCCTTATCGCGGTCATAGCCCTGGCCCTCGTTCTGCTCGTGACTACAGTCCACCTCAACCGTCTCCCAGGAACGCTCATCAGTCGGTTCCAAGCAGGTCGTACCCCTCCCCGTGGACCGAGAATAAACCCGCTGCGCCCCGCTCCCCTCCGACTCAGCCCCTTCCTGAACCTCACTCATCTCGGAGGTATGATCCAAGGAATGACGGTCGGGATCCCAGGGAATTGAGGGAATACGATCCGATGGATACTCGCCCAGACCTTCGCAGCCGCCCTCCATCTCATCACGGTTCCCCTGAAAGCGTACGACACACTCTTCGTCAACCTCCTCCACCTCCTCCCGCCTATTCCAAGAGGTCTCCCAGCCCACACTTTCCATCCCACCCTGGTATGCATATGCCGGAAAGTCGTGGTCCCGGCCGTCGCAGGGGTTCTCATAGGGAGAAGGAGCCTGAACCGCCGTATTCCCCTAGTTCTGCGGATGTGAGACGCGACCGCAAGAGGAAAATCCCCACTGGAGCCCCAACAACCAGCCTAAAGAGGAAGGAGGAGGATAGTATGTACATCGACCGACCACCAAACAATGGTCAGCCCTCATTCAGGGTTAGCACCTACCCTCCCAGGGGTGAGAGTCCTGAACCTGTCAGTTCGGGCGGTTCTGCTGTCCGTTCCGTCCACCAATCTCCCGTTGTGGCACCCGTTCCACCGAAGCGTTATGTGGACGAGGACTACGATGAGGGTGTCGCTGAGGTATTGATGGACTTGGCTTCGTATCGCACTCATGTACCGTCTTCTCAGCCACTCCCTCCTCCGCCTGTCCAGGGTTCCAGTGGAAGAGCTTCTCCTCGTCCGATGAACTCCCACCGCGGATCCATCTCCTCTAACAGAGGTGACCGTGACTCCCCGGCGCTCTCTACTGGATCCAATCAGAAGCGACCTTTGAGCCCTACCTCTGAGGACAATGGAAGTGGGGATGTGAAGCGACCCAAGGTTGACGGTCCGAAATTATCTCCCACTTCGAAACAAGCGCCGACCCCATCCACGAGGCCATCGCCCATCCCATTCAGGACTCAACCCACGTCCTCCTCTCCCGAGGTCCGTCAGTTGGACGCTGGTCATTACAGGCAAACGAGTCCACCCCCCCTACCTGCTGTCCTTCCCCCACACCCTCGCCCGATCGGTTCCGGAATGGCATTGCCACCCATCGCAACCATTTCGCCAACGTCCTCGGGATCTCCGGGCAGAGATGAAGACAGGATGGTTGTTGATAGGCCCCGTTCTACGAGCCCACCTCCTTCACGGGCTAAGATCTCTGAGGTCATGAATAGACCTAACGAATCACCCACCTCTGCATCCATGGACAGAGAACACGCACATTAGTCTGATCCCAGCCAGCGCTCTTTCCTCTCCTTTTCTTTTTTATTATCGTTTCAAATGTTTTCATGTGCATTGTTTTCCTCATCTCATCATGTGTTCGTCGGTTCGTGCCTCGCGGGTCTTGATTTGTCCGAGTTCCTGCCCTCTCTCCCTCAGTCAAGTATATTTCGCTTCCCCTCCCCTCTTTCGAATCCGTAGCAATAAGCCCCCTCAGGTCGTTGATGTATTTTTGAACCATGAATAGTGATCAATATGATACTTATCGTTTGAAAAAAATTACGAGCGGGAGTGGGTCGTTAGGTGCTTTCCGAAAAAGGCAAGACCGGTAAAGAAAGGTTGTCGTCTCACCTCCTCGAGGCCCAGCACGCCTCCTTCCAAGCCACCGGGCCACTCTTCATACATAGCCTCGCCCGTTCTCTCTCACGCACACATTCTTTTGACCTATTTACCCAGTCATATTCACCCGACAGCACCATCCATCCATCAGTTAAAAGAAGGTAGCCACGGTCAAGCGGGATGAAGCAAGCCAGCAGGAATAATAACTCCGCTTCAATTGTCATCGCCGCCGCTCTCGACCTACGCCGAAAGCCGTCCGTATCTACCTTGGTTTCGTCATCCTCGAGGCGTTCTTCGATATCTGAAGGCTCGGAATTTAAGAAATCCGACTTGGTGGCTGACGGGGACTTGATTGGCAACTCTAAGCCACTTAACCGGGTCTATACTCCAGCTACGATGCCCAGAACCCCAGTCAACGTGCCTCAGAACGAGCTCCCCGCCGTCATCGTGTCATCTCTCCCAGAGACGAGCAACCTTAGAGAGTTCACTTCCCCGACACCCTCTGGGGATTCCTCACCTCCTCCGGCACAATACACGAGCCCTTTCACGACGTTCACAAGACCTGGAGACGAAGACCTCTTCGTAAAGGTTCCACCACTGCCCAAAACGACACGTCCGAAGGACCAACGGTCTCAATACATCTTGCCGAGCCCCCCGCTGACGAGAGCGGGTACAGAGTCCACTCGGAGGTCCACGCCTTCACGCCCAGGATCGGGGTTGCGGGAAAGTCAGAACTTGGAGGACCAGCAAGAAGTTGATGTTACGGATACTAGGCAGTCGCAGGATTCACACGTAGACGATCCAGACCCTGGCTTGGATCCCGAAAGTGGTTTGGAAGGGGGGGAGATCGTGGGTTCCTCGCGGAGGAGGACGACTGCCCACCCGCTCAAGCTAGATATTCCTTCAAACCCCCAGTCGCCACCCCTTTGGGAAGTCATTGGGCCTCCGGAGGATGATGATGTCCCTCATCGTTCAACCAACGAGACATTCGCCGCACGACAGTACGCTTCTTGCCTTCCGCGCCGCAACCATCTCTCACCCGTTCGCGTTTCCAGATCTTCCAAGAGGTTGATACCCGTGTCTTCCTACTACTTCGGCCCCCCACCCTCCGATACGGCTTTCCGTACAGACCCAATAGGTCAGATAGGAATTCACCACCCCCGTGAAATTGTTCGGATAGAACGTGACTACTCTGGTGGCGAGATCATTCAATTTTCGGCCGTGTATCCTCTGGAGTTTGAGGGAAGGGTATGTTCACGGACCCTATGAGCCCAGTCCCCCGCAATCACTGATTTGGGGTGCGAATGACAGATAACACCGACGCAGTTCCTCGAGTCGATAAACGCGATCAACGAAATCCTTATTTCTGCTCATAGTTTGTCTCACTCGTGCCTGGACAACGTCCTGGCGTTTTTTACGCTGCAGTTGTCGCGATTGGTCACGGTCACTCACTATGAAAAGGTATGTCCGCGGAGTAGACAACACGCCACCCAGTTGATCCTAATCTCCGCGGGATTCAACGGTACACAGGAGATGAGCCGATTGCACCAGTTGATCGATGCGATGAACAAGACCACGTTCAATCCCGTGGGGCTGAACATTGTGTGGCCAAAGAACGTTGCCTTCATCTTTGTGAGTGACGGATCACCTATTTTCAATGTTATAGAGCACCAATTTTGCATCTTCGCAGCTGGAGATTGAATACTATGTATGTCGCTTCTTTCACCTTCACCTGTTCCGTCTTTTGGGCCGACACGGTTTGGACAGTGACCCAGCTTCGAGCGGCACGGATGTTGACGCTGTGTATAACTATCGTGAGGTCAGTACGTGGATCGTACCCAAGAGGAACGTTGACGGTAACCAAGTAGGACCCGTCCGTCTACGTCACAGGAACCTTGGGTTGGCTCAGGAGTGCAGGGGTGATCGACAGACGGAGAAATCTACGCTTTCTTGTGACTTAAATTTTGTTTCCGACTTTCCCTCTTTACTTCGGTGGCTTGTATCTTTATCGTGATTTATTTTTAAGGCAGTAGGCTACAAGGTTTCCCCCATTTGGCTAATGTTCTTGTATATGATCACTACTTATTTGACCACGTTCGCGGGACCGGACCGGAGTTTCTGGTGGGTTGAGAGGACGCCGCGGCTCGGCGACGGGTGGCCGAAAATGATTGGTAATAAACGAGAAATATTCCAGAGCGATTTCTCTCTCACGCTCCCGACTGCCTGACTCCCACCCAGCCCGTTCCCCGCATTGGGTGACGACGCAATATTTGACCTAGACCTCATAACTTCTTGCCTGACCTTCAACGGTCACCCCTTATATATATCCCGTCGAATCCTTTTTGCTGGGCTGACTCTCGACCCGACCGTCGCCCTCGGGTGTGAGATCGGCGGATTACCAATCCCGTTCACCGTCATCCCCTCCTCCCACAATCCCCTATTCACACCCGTACCACCAAACCTCGTCTTCGCCATAAGCAGATGGAGTTCAACGCGAGCTCAATGCCCTTCTGGGAAGTCTCTCAAACCCCAATGACCCTCTCCCAGATTGCAGACGATGATTTCCTCACCCTGCTCCAGAAGCAGTTCCCCACCGACGTCCAAGTCCCTTTCGACCTGAATTTTCCCGGTTATAACAACCCTGCTGTTGTCAATCCTCAGAGTCTCTCGGATTATACGTTCCCGATTTCTCAGCCCACTCCACCGTCCAGCGATAGTGGTAATAGCCCTATTTCGACCACAAACGATAACGATGACCGCTCTCTCAAACGCAAGGCCAGCGACGAGATGATGGACGTGGAGCCGGCCTCAAAGACGGCTCACACCGGTACGTCAAGACCCACATCGTCCCCGCTGTCTTTTTTCCTGGGCGGCTGACACTTGACTCCTTCATCAGCCGCCCCATCAAGCACCACCGCATCTTCCGGCAACTCCAAGAAAACTAACACACGCCGCAAGTCTGGAAACCCAACTCAGGCACGCATTCAGTCTCGTCCCCTGTCACCCTTGTACTCATGCCATTACCACCACAGGACGAGCTCCGACTGATGAAACGCAAGGAGCAGAATAGAGCTGCCCAACGCGCATTCCGTGAGCGGAAGGAGAGGCACGTCAAAGACGTAGGATCGGTTCATTTATGATCGGAGACCCGTTATCTTACTCATTGCTACAGCTCGAGGATAAGGTTTCGGAACTGGAAATGAAGAACCAGCGGACCGAGTCCGAAAACGAGAACCTACGGGACCTGCTCTCTCGGTTACAGGAGGAGAATGTGCAACTCAAGAAACGGCAGCAGCAGCAGCAGCAACATCAAAGTTCCCCCTCTCAACCCTTCACATTCGCTATCCCAAAAGATTCCCCGGCCACCGTGGGAAACAATTCTAACTCACCCTTGCAAAAGGATTCGCCTTCGGCTCCATCTACCGCTCCCCCTCAAACCAACTTCTTTACCCCATTTACCGGGTCCGACTTTGATTTTGGTTCGCTGATCCCCTTCGACCCCGCAGTGTTGAACGCACTTGATGATACACAAACGTCGCCGCCAGCATCTGACGATGTGATGAATCTTGACTTTGGGTTCGGAAAGCCCAACCGACAAACGTTCAACATTTTGGCTAGCGATCCCGCCTACATGTCGTTTGCTGAGCCATCACCACCTGACTCAGCGTCCGTCTCGACACCGATGAACCCATTTGACTTCTCGGCGCTCGACCAGTGGTCACGGTCTGGACCTCGGTCAAACAGCGGGGACACGATGCAAACCTTCGATGAATTGTTTGGCGGCAGCAGTAACTTCCTCCCCTCGTCTAGCGGCATCGACTTTGCTGAATTGATGAAGAAGTCACCTTCACTCATGACCTCAAGTCCGGTCTCTCACACCAATCTTAACAGTAACGGCAGCGGATCGGCGAACATGAACTCGCCGTTAACACCATCATCGACCAATTCACTCGAGACACCACATCACAAGGGTGGGGACGGCTGCCCCAAGACCAAGGAGCAACTCTTGGAGACTATCAACAAGGCAGGCCTTTCGTCGTTTGTGGTGGACAGTCCCGGGAACAGCAACCCTTCCACGCAGTGCGAGACAGGTTCTATCCCATTCCTGAAGAAGAGCACCAATAAGGATGCGCCGATGGTCATGTGTCGAGGGTCTAGCTTCCCCAAGACTGAACAGAACGATGAGAATATAGAGGTGCTTAGCGCTTGGAGAACCATCACCTCGAATCCTCAATTCAAAGTGGGTTTTTTTTCGCTAGCTACTCCGGACAAGGGATCTCTGATGTTATCACAGGATATTGATATCAACGAGCTGTGTACGGAATTCACGAACAAAGCCAAGTGTGATGGAACGAAGGTGGTACTCGAGCCTGCGGGGGTCACGCATATAATCGACACGCTCAATGCCAAGGTACAGCAGAAGGCTGCCGCTTCTGCCGCCGCCCCAGGTCACAAATAGAGGATGGGTATGCATGTTCGCCTATTTCATACAACGGTTCGGCTGGCGCCACGCATGGGGCTCCTCTGTGCTATTGAGTACCAGGAGGTTGGCCACTGCCTGGAATGTGCCGTTTCCCGTCAGAACGGTGGCTGGGCACTGGTTGCGCACAATATTCTCACCCACATTACACACTCTCGTCGGTTCCACGGATGTAATTTTGGTCCACAAAACCCGCTCTGCTCTCTCTTTATGTTTTCTTTTTGTCCTGTTGCATGTATTTTCTTTCTTACGCATACGTACACCCAGCTCTCTGCCGCTCCGTCGCCTCAATCCTGCCCGTCTGTGCATTCTACCCCTCGTTCATGATCGGTACCCTACGTTCCGCCTCGCGCAATAATGAGTTTCACTGTATGACAGAACAGATTCTGGAGCAAACGATGACGTCGTCTTTGGAGACTAGGTTTGACTGTGGAGTCGAGACGACTACACAGGAAACAACGATGAACGACGACTGGCTATCAAAGGAAATATCGCAAATTGTCACTTCCCCTCACATCTCGTTCCCAAAGCCAACGGGCCCGGTTCAGTTCAGAATGGGACCTGGCCCGGTTGATCTGTTCAGCACGAGATTCAACAACACGTTCGCGTTTGATGTCAGGGCGACCGTGGGAGGGGAGGAGGTGTCGAGAGAGGAGCTCAAGGCGAAGCTGTTGGGTTTACAGAAGCACTGGAATGCCGAAGAGATCAAGTTCCAGGACGAGTCTGCAGGACCGGTACGTGTTTGTCTTGGGCTGAGGGTCTGCGCCCGCTGACCGTCCGTGCGGAAGCATTTGGAGACCGTCATCCGTTTCTCCGCTGGCAAAACCATAACCCTCTCTGCCGAGTGGGTCTTGTTTATCTCGACATCTATTCGCCGGCTAATCTTTCCATCGTCAGAACCGAAGTCGAGGGTGGCAGAAGGAAGATTAAGAAATTCTCTCTGGACGGAGACCCCTCGCTCCTCGAGTAGATCCTTTGGGCAGTTGCCTCGTACCCTCAGTATTACAATTCCGTCTCTCGAACCGCCTCTAGTAGCCTGCATATTGCCCATAAGGAAATTATCCATGATCCGATCGAATGAGAGTGTTCGTCTCCGACGACCAGCTCATCCTCTACCTCCTCCACTGTTCTCCACTCAACCCAACGGTCGGACAACGTGTGCTCGTCCTACCCTTTCCCGCTGCGACGCCCCGCCCGAACAAGTCGGGTCAGCCTCTCGCTCTTCTCTACACAATGTTGTCATCGTTCCGATCCAACCCTTCCGCGTCCTCATCGCCTTCAAACGGACTTCTCAGTCTGGAAAGAGCGACGACGCTGTTGGTCTCGGTCTTGGTCGCCCTATGTTCCGGCACTAATTATGTACGCACTCGATTTGGGTTCTCTTTGGACGGAAGGAACTGACCGCCACTTTCCACCCACCAGGTTTATTCCGGTACACCGCACCCGGCCTCCGCTTGAAACGCACCATTGACCAACTTCTTCAGCTTACGGGCCCCAACTAGGTGTCCGACTGGGATTATCCCACATGCAGCAGAACCTTGTTGGGTTAGGCGGAAACGGTATGTCCTGTCCCTTCCCTTCTCCCACCATCACCCCTTCATGCCCGACTCACTGATCGAATTCCTCTCACCCTTCTCAATCATCAGCCGGGACCTACAGCACAGGTCCCCTCTACGGTAAACTTGTGGATGCGCGTGGTCCGAGGTTATCCCTCGTCATTGCCTTCTTTACCCTATTCATTGGGTATCTGGGCACCAAGATGATCTTCGATGCTGGACTCGAAAAGGGCCAGGAACGAGCATCAACTACGATCGTCGCTTTATTGATCATCTGCGGCTTCCTAACCGGCAATGGAGGCGCTGGCGGCGCATCCGGCGCACTCAACGCTGTCGCCAAGAGCTTCCCGGAACACATGGTAAGTACCCAAAACCCATTCGCGAAACTCTGCGCCGACATCATGCCGACTCCTCGATTGTACGCACAGAGGACCAGCTCCACGGGGTTCGTGTTATCCGGTTTCGGACTGTCGGCCTTCTTGTTTTCTACAATCGCACATTCGGTCTTCCCTGGCAACACCTCCGACTTCCTCCTCGTCCTGGCGATTGGCACCTCGCTGCCGATGGTTTTAGGATGGTTATTCATTCGCCCGATACCTCTCCCAATACCAAACGGCGCGAGCACCCTTGAGGGTGGGATTCCAGCCCCACGCCATGCAACTTCTGCCCGGAGGTCGTACTTCGAGGGAAGCGATGATAGTGGCACGCGGCTGTTACCCGACAACGAGCTTGACTACGACGAGACTTACGTCCGGTCCCCAAGACAACACGCTCGAGCTGTGAGCGTAGCGAGTTGTGGAGAAGTCGGCACCAGTGTCCTCCCAGAGAACGAGCTACCCAACATCAGTGGTAAGGAGCTGTTCATGAGCCTCAATTTCTGGCTGTTGTTCTCTATCACATCCCTCCGTGAGTCTCTCAACGTGCGTCACATAAGTGGGTACTGACCCATTCCAGTGAGTGGCGTCGGTCTGATGTGTAAGTCCCCCGGATTGCTTCAGTCGATCGAGAACTGATTGACCAGCATGCAGGGATCAATAATGTGGGGTTGGTCGCCCAGTCCCTCTACGCCAAAGATACCCCGGTATACGATGAAGTCGAGAGTTTCAAGTTCCAAACGCTTCAAGTCTCCGCTGTCAGTGTTATGAACTGTGTCGGAAGGATATCTATCGGTGGGCCCGTTTGTCATTTCTGGGGACGGACTGCAGGACGTTAATTTGTATAGGTATATTCACGGATTTCGTCAAGACCCGGATGGGCGTACGCCGGCCGTATTGTATCTCTCTCGTTGCTATGTTGTTCTTTATCTCTCAGCTGGTAGCCATGTCCACCGTGAACGTGAAGGAACTCTGGAAGGCTAGTTTATTGGTTGGCTTCTCATACGGTTCCCTATTTGGACTGTTCCCGACGATTACCATCGACTGGTTCGGAATGGGTGCGTCCTGAACCACTGAACTTGCATTCTTCCTGAGTTTTTCCGACCCGATAGCCCATTTTTCCGAGAACTGGGGATTAGTCGCCCTCTCACCAATGATCGGGGGAAACCTTTTCTCGATGGCTTTCGGAAGGAACCTCGATAAGCACATCTCGCATTCGGAGGAATCAGACCTTCCACCGACGACATCCCCCGACACAACGATCCATGCCCAATGCATGGATGGTGTGGACTGTTACATTTGGAGCCTGAAACTGACTACTTGGGCATGCGTCCTCGCGTTCGGGTTAGCGGTTTGGGCGGGGTACAGGGATTGGAAGAAGAGTACGGAAGGGGAGAAGAATGGGGGGTATCTTCCGGTCTTCGACAACGACTCGTGAGGTTGAGTTTGTATATATTGCGTTTGTATTTCTTTCCTTCCCCATACGAGGACCCGGACGCTTGCTTCCGGTTCCATCTTATTTGGCCTTAAATTTAATTTCTTGGAATCGCACTAGCTCTCAACCAAACTATTGACCCAATTTAACGTTCGCATCCGCGCGGAAACCTGTGGTGACGCGAGAGCCACCACCGTGCTCCCCCAGGAGTTTCACCAGCGACCAGGTAGTAGTTTTCCGCGTATCAAAAGGGGATCCCGTGCATGGTGACGAAACAGGCACATGTAGGTGCAGGCACACACGGATTTGAGCGGATTTGACGTTGGGATCGTCATACCGATATTCACACCCACCCCGACGTCACGCCACCGGACGTCCGATCAGCGCTCAGACCTCAGGCCTCAGGTCTCGAGGGGCAGCCCAGCTCGTGGAACTCTCATGAGGAAACGCGGTTGCGTGCCCCAATGACCGAGTGGGTCCACTGTTCCTCGCCAGGCCGCGGTGGTCCCGAGCCACCGTCAACAAGCCAACGCGCCCATTTCCGGTGGAATGTTTCACCCACCGCGGGGTTTGCGATTGACGGTCAGGAGAGATTTGTCTTTCATACAGAACTGTTCCAATCGAAGTAGGAAACGGGAAGGGGGATTGCGACCAGAGCGAGTTTGAATAGCGCCAAGTGGGGCTGTAAAACACTCTCACAACGATTTCTCGATTAAACAAGAAACCACGAAGGTCGGCCGAGTGTGGGGAAGGGAAGGTGTTGGTCGGATGAGGGCGTTTGGCTGAGAGTGGAGAAAGTGTCCCTGGGTCGTGCTCGATAAACTTACGGTGTGGATATAGAGACGAACGAGGAGGGTATAGGAATTCTGGAGTATGACGTGTGTATATGAGCGCGGGTCAATAAAAAGGGGTCAAAGTCAGAAATAATAAAGGAAACCCAAGCTTTCTGGATGAGATCTGATATCTGAATCTCCATGGCAAAAAAAGAAGAAAAGGGGAGAAGAACGGTGTGATTCTAAAAGCATGGGCGGGGAATAAGAAAAAAGTGGGGAAAGTGAAAGGGCGTTATGCGAGACTACAACCGATGGAGAAATTGGAAAAAGGGCATTGCTTAGTATAGGAGTGAGAGCAGGCAGTGGGAGTGAGCGTGATGATGGAAGGAAAGGAAGTCCGTTGTACCATTGAGCCTGTATATACCATATTCGAGCGACTTTACACGAAGAACTGGGTGCTGAAGTGATCGTGAGCTTCCCGACCCGAATGAAAGACAGTAAATATCACTTACTGGATCCGACTGGCGGCGTGAACCTCCATCTCCTCCATTTTATATGAGTTCAGCTCCTCCTTGATCCTCTGCGCCAGGGCAGGCGTTAACCGACTCCACGTAGCGGGTTCACTACGACGATCGTACACGGATGGAGGGAAGGTGTCGTACACCGAAAGGTTTGACGCGAAGGTGAGGCGTTTCACGGGTGCGGTGGCAGAGCGATGAGCCAACGTTGGGGGGTTCGGGGAGAACACAGCAGATAAGACCGGGGCAGACGAGTTCGAGTGGCTGAAGATGGTCTTCTCCGTTTGTGGTGACGGGTTCGAGTCCGAAGAGTCGATTGCTGAGTCTGATATGAACGAGAGAGGGGGGAGGGACGGGATGACGGAGGAAGAAGGGGAGGGTTGCTGGGGATGGGGATGATGCAAACCATCGATATGATCTGGATCTGATGACGGGATGCGTGCGAGGGGGCCAATCTCTGCAGTGTGCGTGGGGACGGAGTTATACGAGTTTGACCTGGCCCTAGCAGTGAATGCGGGTCCTGGCGGCTCCACCACGGGTGTTGATGCTAGATGAAGGGCGAGTCAATGGGGGCACAGCGAAAGCGATAAATGCCCGTACGTTTCAGGATGCCCTTTGCGGGTACTCTCGTCTTCTCAATACTCCTCCGCAGACCAATAGCCCATGGCTCCACGTCTTCATCACGGTTCAAATCGATGCTATCGACGCCACCTCGGATGGTGATCTCTTCGTCGTCTTCGCCTTCGCCCCAATCTTCGTTATCATCCCAACCATCAAGCGAATCCTGACTGACGTGGTTATTACTGGGACCGGGGAATTTGTCGTCATCGCTATCGGAGTCCTCATCAGTTGGCCGCGTGCCATCTTCCGAAACAGGGCCGTTCGCGAGATCTCCCTGACGATTGCTGGAACTCTTCTCCCAAGCTGGTGGGGTGGTAATCGCGTTCTTTTGAGCTTCAGCCTTGGCTCGTTCAGCAGCCTCGGCATTGGTCTTCAAAGTGTGTTGTCGGGCCAGCCTCGCGGCAGGAGAAAGCCCGTTTAACTCTGCGCTCCACTCCGAAGGACCCAACTCCACGGTAGCGCAAGACACACTGGCTTCAGATGCTTCAGCCTTGGTCCCTTTCTTACCCTTCCTTTTCGGCTTTCCTTCCTCACCCTCTTTGTCCTTCTTATCTTTGAACAATGAGGTGATTCCAGCCAGAGAATTTCGCCGTGTAAGCTTGCCGATGTTCCCGAGCTTTCGGATCACCATCGATGCAGAAGACATCGTTGATGACAGCGATATGTTATCAGTAGATGCGTTCAGCTTCGAGTTGAACAACGCCCTGCGAGACTTCTTCGGGAGGGTCGACGAGGCGGTATCTGGGGAGTCATGAGGCGACCCAGTTGCCTCGGACTTGGCAGGTGCTTCCGCACGAGTCTGGGGTGCCTTCCCCTTGGATAGCGTTTCCGCTTCCTCTTCCTGGAGGGCATTGAAGGAAAGAGCACGCCGGAAGCGACTTTTGAGACCGCTGCGGGGGCCACCAGGCGTAGAGTCGTGCATTTTACCAAGATCACTGTCGTCTCGCGACATGCGCTTCTCCGCCACGGTGTAGTTCCCTTGAGACAATGGTGAAGGTTTAACGGGTCGTGGAGTCGCGGTCGAGGGCGTCGAGGTGGTGGCGTTGTTCGGAGTAGCACTCATAGACGAGGAAGCTCCGTTTGGTCGAGGGGCAACAGACGACGTTGTAGATGATGCAGACGGGTGTCGATTGTGGGGTCGCTGGTTGGTCGAGGATGAAGATCCGGGTGAGTTGTTGCTCGGCCGTGTCGCAGTGTTCATCGGAGTGGACCTCGATGGCTGTGAGGGGTTTGTACCATTCTGACCGCCGACGATCGATCCCTGGCTGTCCTTCCGCCGGCGAGAACCCTGGCTAGAGGCTGTGTTTACGGATGTGGACGAAGAGGATGCGTCGTTGCGAGCATACGGTGGCTGGAAAACCGGAGTGGCACCTGGATTTGATCTCCAATCGTGTTGTTGAGGAGGCGGGGCAGCGTCTGGACTCTGTTGGCGATTCGGCCGGCGATAAGGGTGGAAGCCTCCATACTGCTGGGTGGGGTCACCAGGTACGTTTCTTGGATATCCGTTGCTGCCAGGAGGTGGATGGGGAGGTGGTGTTCCGCTTGGGAAGGGGTTGAAGACGTTGTTCGCGGGATAGAACTCCGGTTGGGCACCGTTGCTCCCTGACCTGCCGCGTTGGGAACCTGAATTAGCGGGATGCTGGGGGTACATGGGCATCTGATGGTTTTGCTGGGCGTTGAACACCATCTGCTGGTATGCCCACTGTGTGAACGGGTTGTTGGGAGCGTCATAGAACGGATTAGGGCTCATCTGAGCTTGATGACCTTGATGCATGTAGGGGGAGTGGGGAGGAGTGTTTTGATAAAAGCCGGGGTAGTAGGGAGCGTTGCCGGGGGTCCAACTCGCCTGTTGTTGTTGTACCGGGTAGGGATACGGTTGCTGTTGGAGGTGGAGCGGGAGCTGCTGGCCGGACTGCTGGGCCATCGCGGAAGAATGGTTGACAGAGTTTGGGGAAGGGGTGTGCTGCTGCCTGGAAGGGGGTTGATTAGCGGTCGTCGGGGAATCCATAGCTTGCGAAGGTGATGGAAGATGCCAGTCCTGTGCAGCGAGAACAGCCATGGACTACGAGGCGGGAAGGGAGGAACAGGAGTGTATCAGCAGGGTTGGTGCAATGGCATACGCAAAACTGGAGGCAAAAGCGAGGAGAGCGGTCACGACCGTCAGGAAGAGGAACAGTTGTGGTGGAAATGTGGCAGAATGGAAGTAACGGGTTGCGGCGAAAGGGAAAAAACCCACCAGGCGAGGTGTCCAAATAATGGGAGGGGGTGGCTCGACACCTCAAACAAGGATGGCCGTCGTCTTCGTGGTTGTCGTCGTGGTCGTCGACTGGGCCATCCAACGGCACAAGGTAAAGACAAGCCTGCGGGTTGCAACCGGTCACCCTGTCACACAACATTCCGTCCACCGCTGCTCATCCGTTTCCTTCCCAAAATATTTTTTTATTTTCGCTTGCAAAATGCCTACAGAACGTCCTGCCAGCGCATCCCAAAATTTGCGGAGAAGCCTAAACAAAAGGAGGACGGGGCGCGCCGTGGACTTCCGGCATCGAAGCATCGGACAGCATCCGTCACAGCTACATCAGGAATGCCGCGCCACCCCCTTCCCAATCTCCGTTTCCAAGCCCAGACACGACCGACGCCCATTCTCGCCTCGCGGACACCTACCAGCTCCGCGGCACACCAACGTACATACCATCCGAAAAGGAAGGCGTTCCGATCGTGTGAATCTTTCGAGCTTGATCTGTCTTCTGCTCTGGTTACACCTTGACCATGGTCACTCCAGAAGATATCGCGGAGGAGATCCGCACCAGCTTTCCTGGAACCGAGGAGATCGTCGTTCAGTATCTGGCTGGCTATCTTTTGGACGACGCTGGCGAGGATGAAGATATCCTCCAAATTGCCAGGCTCATTCTCGAGTCCGTTGCTGGCCGTAATACAAAGGCTTTGGAAACCCTCATGAAAAAACTCGCTGATATGCTCGAGGATCTCCTAACCGCTCGAGCGTCTCAAACGAGCCGTGGTACCGGCCTTACCAAGCTTGACAGAGCTATGGAGATTGGCAAGACCGCCGCCATGTCCGGTACCATCGCCATGAGTCAAGGTGTTGATCTTGAGAGCATAAACAAGGGAAAGTGAGGAATTTCTGCAACACATATACATCTTGGCTTGGTGGTAATTTTTTGTAGAGCTTCCCGTGTCGATATTAAGAAACTGGAAAAGCAAGAGGCCAAATTGAGGGCCAAGATCGAAAAACGCTCCAAGCGAGACCTGTACGAGGGCTCCAAGCTCTTGGACCAGGCAAGGAAGCAGGTGATCAGATATTCTGCGACGCATGCGAACTTTTTCCCTGATGAAGTTACCGCAGCAATCGTACGAGGAGATGTTTATGAAGGCGAGTGCATTGTGCTCACGTCAAAATATCATGCTGATGACCCTCAGATCAATCCACTTGAAGCTGCGGCCTCTTCTAAGAGTAAAAGCAAGGACATACATCTCACAAATTTGGAAGTAAACTTCGCCTCAAACCGCATCCTGTGAGTGGACCTGATTGTGGTCTGAACCCTCGCGAAGCGCTTAATTACACCAATAGTTCGGGGGCGAACCTTACCCTTGCCTATGGCCGAAGGTACGGCCTCATCGGTCGTAACGGCAAGTTTAATCTTTGGAGAATTTTCGCGTGACCTTACTTCCATTAATTAAGGTGTCGGTAAATCCACCCTTCTCCGTCACATTGCCATGCGTGAGGTTCCCATCCCTCCTCATATCACGATTCTATTCGTCGAACAGGAGGTGAAAATAACTGTCCCAACCTCTGCGATTTGCTCACGCGACCTCGCAGATCATCGGAGATGACACCATTGCCTTGGATTCGGTGCTGAAGGCTGATGTTTGGCGGGATCATCTGCTTCAGGAAGAAACTGCCTTGAACGCAAAGCTTGCTGAGCTCGAGGCAGAAGGGGACGATAAACGTTTCGTCGATGCACGAGAAGAAGCTTCTACAAGGTTAGCTGAGGTTCACACCCGGTTAGCGGACATGGAAGCAGAAAGCGGTCCTGCTCGAGCGGCCGCTCTTTTGGCAGGTACGTATTCCAAAGTGCTTCATCAGTTTTCCAAGCATCACTCTCGCCACCGACAGGTCTGGGATTCAGCGAAGAGGATCAAAAACGTCCGACCAAATCATTCAGCGGTGGTTGGAGGTACATACGTCCCCACGGGATTGACATACACATCGTCTGACCGATCAATAGGATGCGCCTTGCCCTTGCTCGCGCCCTTTTCGTCAAGGTTGATCTTCATCCTTATATGGTTGTGTGAGGACTCACCGGGTTTTAAGCCGGCGTTGCTGCTGCTCGACGAACCCTCCAACCATAGTGCGCCTTTTTTGCACTACGACTGACGTATCATCGCGTTTTACACGTGCCATAGTTGACCTCAATGCCCTCGCATGGCTGGAAGATTACCTTCAAACGTGGCAGGGGACTCTCTTAGTCGTGTTCGTGGCACAATCTTGTTACGTGATCGGCGTCACTGAACTATCCGTCCTCAGGTCTCATGATCGTGCATTCCTGTGAGTGTCCATGAAAGACACCTGTTATCGCCAGTATAATCGCCCGCATCCAGAGACGCTGTGGCAACGGACATAATCCATCAACACTCTGCTCGCCTGGACTACTACAAGGGGTAAGTCCATCTTCCCACCTATGATAACATCTAGATTCTGTGTGCTGTGAAGACACGCCACACCGCCTTGCACTTCATTCATGTCCTTGACGTTTGATGCGCGACATAACTGGACATCTCTCAGGGTCCTTTGATTTTCTGATGGAATGATTGTCAGGAACTTCACGCAATTCTATTCGACCAAATCAGAGAGAGATCTCAACCTGCGGAAAGAGTATGAAGCGCAGATGGAATATAGAAAACACCTGCAAGCCTTCATCGATCGGTGGAGGTACAATGCAAATCGAGGTGCAGTCGTTCAGAACTGAATTTGATGTCGGAGTTACTGACGCCGTGGCTCAATAATAGCTGCACAGGCTCAGTCCCGGATCAAGATATTAGAGAAGGTAACATCACCCCAGACTCTCGGGGGCCGGCCGCCGGGTCTGATTGTGTGAAACAGTTACCCGAGCTGGAGCCGCCGGAGGCAGAGGAAACTGAGACCTTCAGGTTCGTGAGCGATCGAATGCAACTTTGCACTTTGTGACGAGGAAAAAAGGTTCCCGGAGACAGAGAAGATCTCCCCGCCAATACTGCAGTTGGACGAAATATCGTTCGGGTATACTCCAGAAAAACTCCTCCTCAAAGGCATCAACATCGATGTCGGGCTTGATTCTCGGATTGCCATTGTTGGGGCTAATGGCGCCGGAAAGTCAACGCTGTGCGTTCCGGGCTGGCCGTATCCGTGGCGATTGCTGATTCGATCGGATAGGATTAAGCTCCTTACTGGAGAGCTTAAGCCAGTGTCAGGGCATGTAAACTCAAACGGACGATTGCGGATGTACGTGGACCCCGTGCTGCTGCTTCGCAACGACATTAATTCTCCGGCAGTGGATACTTCGCCCAGCACCATGTGGATAGCCTGATTCCAACTATGTCCCCGGTTCAATTCCTCGCCTCCAAGTTTCCTGGAAAGACCGAGCAGGAGTACCGTTCACACCTGGGCAACTTCCAAATTACAGGAATGACAGGCTTGCAGATCATAGCCACCCTCTCTGGAGGCCAAAAGTCTCGTTTAGCATTTGCCGTCCTATCCATGCAAAGACCGCATGTTTTGTTACTGGACGAGGTGTGTCTCCCGAATAATGCCGATTTGCGCTGTATCTGTCACTTATCCCCCTGCCGCGCAGCCAACTAACCACTTGGATATCGAGGTCAGTAATATTCTGCGGGGTGTCGGGTACGAGCTAACCATCTTCCGTCGACCCGCATCTTCTAGGGTTTGGATGCACTGATGAATGCGCTAAAAAAGTGGAACGGTGGAGTCATCTTAATCTCTCACGACGAGAGGTTCATTACGTCTGTTGCGAACGAGGTGGGCTGGCTCAGACCTACCCGGCGGCTAACTTTTATCTCACATCCCTCCAGTTATGGGTATGTGCCGATGGGAAGGCGGAAAAGTTCAGAGGCGACGTGCAGGCCTACAAGGTATGTTACTCGAAGTATCTCCCACCATTTCACTGACAAACCTCAAACACCGGCAGAGCTTGATTGTAAGCAACACCAAAGCAAAGCCGTAGAATTACCCCGGCAGTGTTTCAATATCATGAGATTTTCTCAAACGGGTCTGCCCAAAGCAACTCCGATCGTGGCCGAAACGTGGGAACCTGCAGGTAACGGGGAAGACGGAAGATATCGGTATGCTACAGTAGAATTGCTCGTGGGGTGGAACAAGCTGTATACGATGTAATTCGAACAAAAGAGGTCTGGAGTAAGAAACGGAGAGGGAGTATCGGGACATAAGGAAAGTTTGACGAAGGAAATGAAAAGAGGGGGAAAGTGCTCCCGCAGAATAACCGTTGGGGAGTGGGGAGGGTGCCATACGAGGATGAGTTTCTGTTAGAATATCGGAGTCGCTCATCTCGTATTTCTCGTGGAATTCATCCGTAATTGTAACTCCCACCCCCACGAAGACCCCATGGGTCCGCTGCCGGCTGTGGGTTCGAACGGGTGGCCTAGGCAAACCTTAAATCTCACAGCGGCCGTCGTGGGTAATGGGCGACGGTCTACCAGGTGGTAAGCGTTTGTGGCTTCTGACAAAGGCAGACTGGCGGCCGGCGCAGAGCGTCAGATTGCAGCTCTGTGTGCCATTACAGTCGTCACCATCAAGGTGGACATCTAAGGTGAAGCGAGTCATAGAGCGATACCGGAGTCCACCCCCAGCAGGGGCTCAGGCAAATTAAACGGTTCCTGCCCGAATGAGATGCCGAGAAGACATCTGGTATGTGTTTGTTCTTGGGCGGGGTGGGAATCTTGGGAGTTAGCGTTACAACCGACCAAGCCCGCGCGAGAAAGGGACTAGGTGGAGTCGATGCAGTCTCCTATTTCCATGCAGGAAGCGGCGCGGGTAGAGTAGGGGGCAGAAGAGGTGATGGGGGACAACGTGTTGTATAGAGGCAGCCAGACAAAAGCAATAAGTGGGAACAAGGCGACAAGTCCGGAGCGAGTGATAAAGACAAAGGGAAAACACAGGAAAGAAGAGTTCGCAAGTGGGGGAGGGGTGAGAAAGAGAAAGGTGGGGGTGGGGGTTTTGAGAGGAGATTGAGGTCATGGCCATAGAGTACCTGGCCGCTGTTCCAGAATGTGCACGGAGGTACGAGGTAAAGTTTTCACCTCGACCTAAAGATGAAACAGAAAACAGTAGTCGGTCGATGACTGCGTACGGAACGCTTTGTTGGGTCATCGTTGCGCGCGGGCCTGCGATGCAACACAGGCTGCAAGAGCAGTGTCGGTAGAAGTAACAGGTTCGTGTCAACCGAGTGGCCATGCTCATGTCCTTCCGGGGAGTTTGAGAGGTTTTCTAACAGTCAGTGAGAGGGCCCTTTGTCGTCACGGTTGTAGTGGAGGAACGCAGTTGAACTAGTCGCACGAGAGTCAGGTAAGACCATGGGCCGTAGGGGGCCTGATAGAACATTGTTTGGTTGTACACGGAGAAGTTCCCGCCTAATGTAGCAAAAAATGAGGTTCGCATATTAGCTGTAACGGACAGGTCGTGCCAACTTCTCAAATCCCTTGACGCCTTCCCTACCCAACAGGGTCGCACACCCAACGACAGTAGCGCCGACCTTCTTCATCCTCTCTACTCCCTGCTTATCCACCACGCCACCCACTCCAATCAGCTTTATCTCCCGCAATGCCTTATCTCCATGGCTCTCCAATAACTTGGCAAACGAAAACACATTGCCGAGCGAGAGTGCATGGATTGGTTCCCCAGCTAATCCGCCGAGAACAGGCCCCAATGCATACCCATCCGCCTCATCTCCCGCAGGGAGCGAAGACCCGGTCTGGTGAGCGAACAAGAGGCTGTTTCCAACCGTATTTGTGCACGCAAAGAAAGCAAACGGGTTCGCACGATTCCCATCTTCCAGGTCGTAAGAGAACGAGGCGACATTTTTGACGACATCTTCGAACTGGAATGACGCGACATAAGGTGCCAGTTTCAGCCCAATTGTAAGAGTCCTATCCGTTCGATAAGACTGGGCCAAGACTTCAAGGAGTGGAAGGAGGGTGGTGAACGAATAGGCAGGGGGAGGTTTCCCTCTGATGTTGGGACAACTGGTGTTGAGCTCTACGGCAACCCGGGAGGGCGTGCCTTCAACGCCGTCTCCCAGGCTTTGGCGAAGCCCCTGTACGTCTTCAACCATCCGGGCCAGTTCGCTGGCGGAGTTTGACGTGATACTGATGATGAATGGTTTGGAATTGGTACCATGGGAGAGAATGACGTGCAACCACTCCAAGTAACTGGATAGTGGGTGAGGCGAATAACCGAACGAATTCAGAGTCAATGTCGATGTGCTCCCAAAGACCACCTAGGACGGCGTGGGTAAGAGTAGACCTCTGTAGATGGGCTAGGTCACACACCGCATGGGAGGAATCCTCAGCGAATCCGCCCAAGGTTGCAGTTCGAGTAGTGACGGCACCGGTGTATGGAGAGGAGTACAATTCTTCGAGCTGAGCAAGTTCGGAGGCCCACGCACACGATGTGTTTATGATCGGGGGTTCAATGCGGACTCTGTTGATGTCGACCATTGGGATGAGATAAGGGCGAGAGAAGCGTCGGCCCGGAATTAGCCGCAGACGAAAGGTATTTTATTTGAGCAGTTCTTCTCGTTCTATTACAGATCTCTCGAGTTTTATCAGTATAGTTGTCCTTCCGGGATATGCATCGCTGGGTGTATTGTGAGCGGTGACTCTGGCGGGCTGCGTTTACTGAGTTAGGGAGTCACGATTTTCTAGAAAACATAGTCACGTACGAATCCAAGTCCGTCTAGTACTGCTTCCACAATACCGGCAGTAAAGGAGGAACAACTCAGTTGGCTCATGTCTCGCGGAACGGAAATGTTTCGCGTTATGGGAGGGTCGTTGTCAACGATCATGTCTACAAACGTTCGTTTCAACGGTTCTGGGTGGACAAGGAAGGGATCAAAAACATACACTCATCGTCGTTCTCAACACTCTTCTCGATGGCATCAGCGGGTTTCCCAAATACAGCCCTCCATACTTGAGTGTGGATGGACATGAGGGCGGGGAGAAACTTTATCTCTCGCTTTGGAGCCTTCGAAGTAGACTCTGTTCTCCACACGTTTAGCTCAAGGACCCTCATCCCAATTCTGTATCCCAGCGTGTTTAGCCTAGGTGATCCAGTGAATAAATTTCAAGATACAAGCCGAGAAGAAAGGAGACTACCTCCGTTCGAGATCATTGATACCACTTACCCGCTTCTGGGTGTACTGGACAACTTCGGAGAAGAGGTAGGCGAAAGAAGATGCGGAAACCTCTGCGACACGCGTCTTGTTGAGATGCCTATCGTAGATATTTGGCCGGACAATTGGTCGTGGGGTGCCGAGAGCCGTGTTGATTGAGGGCGTGTTTGGAAGAGAGAATCTGCTCGAATTTGGCGAGAGGTGTTCGGCTGAGGAGAGAGAGGAGGATGAGAGGACTGAGAAGCGAGGGTTTTGCGGATTGGCTTGGGTGTATGCCATGGGGAGATGAGCAGGGAGTCGTTGATGGCCGATTGCAGCATGTTCTCCTTAGCTGGCTCTCCCTCTCTAGCCCACACCGATCATCTGGAGAAATGGACTCGTTCCCTCTTCCCTCTTCCCCCACCACATCTGCATACACCTCTGATGCAATGGTCGCCCATTCCCCCAGGAACTTGCAGGACCATCTCTACGCCTCCTTCCTCGAGGGCAGCACTTCGGATGTCGCCCTGCACATCTCTGGTTCCTGGCACGCCGTGTACAGACTACACAGAGTCGTCCTGATTCAAGCTGTTAGCTTCGTTCACTTATCTCATTCGTGTCGTCGTACTGAACCGTGGTACTCCCACCATAGGAATTCTTCCGACGCCTTTTTACCGCAGGTTTCTCGGAATCACGTTTCCGCCAGAGTCCGTCGTGTTGCGGCCCTGAACCGATTCAAATCCACTTTCCAGATCCGAACATTACAAGGCCAGGTATGTCTGACCAATTTGCGTGCAAGGCGGGCTGATATTGACCTTCTGTTCCCTTTCACCACAGCTTTCGAGTAAGTCCAGAATTTCAAATATTCGCCATCAGCCTGACTGGTGATGCACAAAGGATCTGTATCTCTCGCCTTTATGGAGGAGGGCCACAACTACATCTACCCTCGACCCTGATACCAACCCCATTATACCCGCTTACTCGCTCCTTTCCCAATTACGCAGAACTCGAGGCCACACCGCCTGGGCACCACCCTTTGACTCCTCGCCTTCTGTTATCATTACTCGCAACTGCTATCTATCTGTCTATCCCTTCAGTTGCCGGAAAATCACTCACGCACATCCTCACAACCGTTGGCCCCACCACTGCGATCCGTTACCTCAACTTTGCTATTGGGAAAGGCATTGGTCCCGAAGAGGAGAATGCTCCCGAGGCTGCCGTCGGACTAGAGCGCCTTGCGGAAATCGCCGATCCCGACGTGGTGGACGTCGCTTCTGTCTCCAGTAAGCTCTCTAGCCTCCCCATAGAGGATGATGAGACGAGGAAGGAAGACCCTGCCGCGGCCGTTTACGACGAAGATTGTGAAGAAGAATACACTGACGAGCGCCATTTCATCTACGGAGGTATCTCAGACAAGGTCGGCGAGGCTGCTGCTTGTTGGCTTACCAGATGGGGCTGCGACATGCTCACTTACGAGGAAGAAGAATCGTCCTCGCCCGGCTTTATCTCGGGATCCTCCCTTGGGAAGCGCTCTTATAGTGCGTTTCCCGCCGTCTTGTCCGCTCAGGCTCGCCAGCCTACGCCTTTGATCTGGAGGAGGGGTGGCCTTGATGCTCGCTGGGCCAGAGCTATTCTATCATCCGATTTGCTCTTTGTCAGGGGGGAGCGTGAACGGTATGAGATGGCAAAGGCGGTCTTGGAACTCAGGCGATTGGACGGAATTGATGAGGAGGAGGAGAAGGAGTTTGTTGAACTCTTTGAGAACGGCATCCACTTCATGCACATGGTAGGTTGGTCTATACACAGCCAGCCAGAAGTCTGACCAAAAAGAAATTACAGTCTACCGAGGACCTCATGCACATCTCGACGTCTGACGTTTCCCAAACAACCGGCCGCCCCTATGTGAGCACGAACCGTTTACACAGCTCTCATTGGAAGCAGTCAGAGCTCAGAATAAAAATCGGGACAGCTATTCGCGACAAAGAACTGGGGATAACGCGCTCGACCACAGAAGTGGCTGTTCCATCTGACGTCGCCTTCCCCCCACCAATGCCGTATTGGGTAGTGGCTTCTGATTCCTCGGAGCGCATTGGTGATGGCACGGGCCTCGAGAACGCAACCATGGACCAACTTTTCACCGGTCTACCACACGACGATAATAAGAAAGCCATCCCAGCCAACACATCCGAAGCAAACTTTTTTGGGATCCTTCCACCGCTTCAGAATGCAGCTACTGTTGCCCAGTTTGATCCAGGATCGAAACGGAGATGGTCACCTTTCCCTCCCATCCGTTTTGCAGTCGAATTTTGGGACGTAGACTGCTTGAAGGAGAAAACCAGGATGCACTCTCATACCGTCTGGTACGCGGGAAGTTTATACAACGCTTATGTGCAAGTCATACGCAAAAAGGGCGTTCAGCTTGGCGTATATCTTCACCGGCAGTCTCACATCGATCCTCTGCCGCCGTTCTCCGTCCCTAGCCCAAGGCGATCAGAACCTTCTAGAATCTCATCGTTCCGCCCCCACTCCAACTCGTTCAGCACTGCCACGCAGTTTTCAGACGCTTATAAGATCCCTACACCAGCCAGTGCATCCACACTTACGCTCGGGGGTATCAGGAGCACCACACCAGTCTCCGCTCAGCCCGGGTCTTCAACATCCAGCACTCCGCCGCTTGGAAACCGAACTGCGAGCCCGGTTAATCACCCCACCCAGCCGTACAGGGATCCTCGTTCAGCCATTTCCGCCTACTTCTCGATCTCGTGCGCGAGCGCGACAGGAGCCTCAGTCACAAGGTTCTCGAGTGGACCGGACACTTTTGCGATTTCCCAGAGTTGGGGCTGGAAGAGTTCGACGTTGAGGACTGAAGAGTTCTTGGAGCTCGGTGATGATGGACAGCCTATCCCAATTGGTCTCGTTGATGCTTGTGCTGGAAAGTTGGTTAGCCTCAGAGCGACCATTGTGATTGGCGTCATTTAGGCCCTGAAGCTTGATCCCTTTTTATACCCGTCCCAGCCCACTTACCGCGTACGTTCACGGCCGATTATTCACGGTTTGCCGAGTTCTCCCATCCTAGTCCCTACTCATGGTTCCGGCTTTCACCTTGTGGTCTGTTATTCTGGCGGTGTTTCTTATCGCACGTATGTACACTTGGTGCTTATCGGCAACATCGTTTCTGTATTCCTTGGTTTTGTCCCCTTGTCTTTGTCACCACCGTGTATCATTCCGTCGTTCTGGTAGCTTCTATGTTGGTCTCAGTTTGTGGTGCGATGTAAAACTCTCGGCTCCGCCCGAAAAGTAAGCGATCGTCCTTTCCTTGTCACGACTCTACAGTCTGAGACTCAAACAAATCTTCGTTACACTGTGTGCCATCAAGGTACGAGACGACGGGCCACCGTGACACTTCGGACGAAGTGGTATCGGGCAGCGGTATTATTAAAGGTGAGGGCGGAGACTGAGAAAAAGAGACGAATGCAGGGACGGGGAATGAATATATATCGTACAACGGGGTGAGCAGAGGCGCAAACATAGTTATGGTAATAAGTCAGGAGGCTGATTTAGAAGTGACTAGGGGTCTGGGGGTGTGTGGCCGGTCTTGAAGCCATGTTCCTGCCTTATACAATGGGGCAGTATTCCCCCCTGGAAAATTACGCATAGTATATGTCATTTTGCGGGGTATGAACACCCGGTGGGTAACCCCCCCAACCGATTGCGGGACCGAATGGATCTTGGCTGCCGCCGAGAGATATCGGAGTCGTCTCTGGTGAAGCAAGGTAAGCGGGCATGCCAGGGTACGACTGTTCGTATTGGTATATCAGGTATTGATATTGTGAGCTGTCCTCAGGACTGACGGAAGTGATGGGCAGGGGTATGATACCCTAGAACCAGTCCTGTGAGTATACAACTCACTGGTCGTTCGAATCCTCGAAACTTACCTCAGGAGGGGTAAGCATCGACAACGAGAACGTAGGAAGCTCGTGGGACAGGTTCTTCTGCGGTGAGAAGAAGAACTCGGGGGAATGCTGAGCCTCATCGCGATAGAGAGGTTGCAAACCGAACAGGGGAGTGATGGGACTCTGGCTTGAGGTTGGTGAAGTAGGTGAGTTCTGGGTTGAAATCGAAGAACAGCCCTCGTTGCTGACATCGAGTTCCTTCACCGCGTTCTCGAGAGCAGACCCTTCGGCTCCGGAAAGCAACAGCTCCGCAACCTTCTTACACCTCCGTTTATCCTTTTCGCCATTCCTATTCACGTTGCGCTTGACGGGTTTGTTCGTTCTGGTTATGGGGGAGTAACGGTAACCTGGGTATTTCCTCAGGTGTTCCTGTTTCTCTTCCTCTGCTTTGGCTCTCCAGATTTGTTTCTCTTCCTCTGGCAAGCTGTTCCAACAATGGCCAATGATACGAGAGATGTGGCGATGATCGCGTTCAATACCCGTCGGGATCTTCTGTTGTGCCCAGACGGTGGATCGATAGATCATGAACGCGTTTCGAGGGCGTGGAATATGTTTGGTTCCAGGCTTTGCTAACGCGGCGGAAGACTTGGACGACTTCTTTTGGGTGGTGGACGACGATTGTTGATCGAGTGGCTCAGCCCGGCGGTGGCGCTTTTGTGGCGAGGGGGCAGGCAACTTCGCGGGGGTGGCATTGTCAACTGGGGTCTGATTCTTTGTCACGACAGTTGGTGCGAGGTGTGGATCGTTCTCGTAAGCGAAAGCTTCAACGGTGTCGAACGTCGGCCACGGATCACCTGAAAGCGGGAGGAGTGGCTCAGAACAAAATGTCAGACTGCCGAAGTCGATGGTCCGCTCTTTGCTTTGGGTGGTGGTGTTTTGACCTTTTGCAGTGCGTGTGGTCAGCTTTGATCTTTGGAACCGATTCTGCCGGTGGAAACATACCAGAACTGGTGGGGTTCTTCGTCTGCATCAAAGAAGGTTTATCTAGGAAAACGATAGAAATATTTGTCCGGTGAATTCGACGGAGGAAACTGGGACGGTGGGGGTGGTCGATGTGGGGGAACGGTGACAAGCTTGAGAGTAGGGATTTAAGAGTAATCGGAAACCACTCCGGACATTATCCAGTCGCCACCCACTGCCGGATGTGACGACTTCGAGGGTTCGATCGTTGAGTGGCGTGTCTCGACGCGCGAGATGTGACGTATGTGAAGGAATTAGGACGTGATTTTGGAGGGGTTGGTTACGTAAGGATCAAAGAACCCTGTTTTTGGGGATCACCGTTTTTCCGTGTGATGACTGGGTTCGATGAATTCCCAGCACGAGACCGAGTCAACCCTTGTTGTGCGTGGACCTGTCGTGTCTGGCTCAAGTCTGACTCGTGCAGGGGTTCTGTGTAATGGGATGTGCTACCTGCGCCTGTGTGGTGTTTGTATAAAAGCGATGGTGATTTGAGATCTGGTCCAACCGCACCCTGAATCGCCGCCTCCGACGTTACCGCTCGGCGCACCCAACGATAATCCAATTCAACTCAACCCACAACCATGCCTCCCAGGAAGAAGGCTACGCCTGCCGGCACCGACCCTAACGCAACACCAGATCCTCAAACTACCAGAACGGTCAGGTCGAGTGCCAGACTTGCCTCTCAGAGGAC
>Ga0307515_10000492_pt1 | contig 94501 bp, 102 predicted proteins | sample 17_EM_MG_FD_194513 | JGI IMG/M metagenome (GOLD analysis project Ga0307515, IMG submission 194513) | Populus trichocarpa ectomycorrhiza microbial communities from riparian zone in the Pacific Northwest, United States - 17_EM | ecosystem: Host-associated > Plants > Roots > Unclassified | place...
GGCAGCAGCTGCGCGGCGGGCCGGCTGGCCTTGCAGAGCTCGCTCGGGCTGGAGCGGCAGCGCGAACTGATGGGCATGGGCAAGTACTCGATGGCCGAGCTGTTCGCCATCCTCGACACCGTGTCCACGGTGTGCATGAAGGAAGAGTTCGAGATCTGCCGCGACGAGCACATCCTCACACGCATGGTGCCCGTGATGCTCGGCGCGGCGCGGCAGTACGCGCTGATCGACAAGCAGCCGCCAGCCGCGCTGGCGGCCTATGCCGACAAGTGCCTTCGCTTCGAACTCGTGCTCGACTCGACCGCGCAATACACCGATACCGACCAGAGCTTCCCGCACACGATGAGCGAGACGGTGCATGCCGAGGTGGCCATCGGGTTTCGATCGGTGCTGCCCGAAGAGGTGATCGGCCTCTTCGCCAACGGGCTGCTGCTGCAGGGTGATGCGGCACCGCTGGTCTCGCGCAGCTACCGCGTGGTGTCGAGCGACACCTGCAAGCAGGTCTCCGACCTGCGGCCCCGCAACGGCGCGCTGTCGGTGCTGAGCCTCGACTGGATCGCCAAGGGCGGCACGGTGTCGGAGCGCGCCAAGGTGGATGACTTCCGTGTCACGCTGGGCCTGCCGCAAGCCAACACCTCGGACTACCAGTTGCGCGACTGCACGGCCGACGACACCGACCGTTTGGGCGACAACTGGTCGAGCTACTGTGCGGGCCTGCTGTTCGGACAGCAGGAGGCGGGCGTCACCGCCACGCTGGGCCCGGCCCTGGTGGGCTGGGCACCGGGCAGCGGCGAGCTGCTGGCGACCCGGCACTCCGACACCACCGAGCAGTACTCGAGCAGCAGCACGCGGCTGCAGGCCACGCTGGAGCTTCATCACCGGCCGGCGGTCGAGTGATCCACGGCACACGGCCGGCGGCCGAATGACACACGACACACGGCCAGCGGCCGTGTGAGAACTCAGCTGCTGAGCGCGATCTCGGCCAATGGCACGCCAGCCAGCGGCGCCAGCTGTTCGATCACCATGAGGTGATCTTCACGCTGCGGCAAACCCGAGACGGTGACGGTGCCGAAGCGGGTGCCGTTCACACGCAGCGGCACGCTGCCGCCGTGGGCCGCGTAGTCGCGTGTGGCCAGGCCCATCTTGTTCTCGATGGTGTTGCCCTCGAGCGCAAGCTCGCGGCCGATGAGGTAGCTGCTCTGGTCGAGCAGCTCGCTGAGATTGCGTTTGCGGCGTGCCCAGTCGGCATTGGCGGGTGCGGTGCCGCGCATCGCGTGGAAGAACACGGTCTCTGCGCCGATGCGGATCTCGATCGTCACGGCCGCCTGGCGGGCCAGTGCCGTGTCGCGCAGCTGGCTGCCCAGCGTCCAGGCGACGTCGGCATCGAGCCTGGGCAGTTGCAGCCGGCGTTCCTGTTCGATGAGCTTGGCGATGTCGGTCTGGAGTTGGGTCTTGTCAGTCATGGGCGTTCGGTGGCAATGGCTTCGTAGTCGAGCACGAGTACGTCGGCGAGCCGGGGTTGGGCAAGGGTCGAAAAGGCATGGTGGCGAGGATGCACGAGGTAAGTATCGCGTGCTGCCGCATCGGCAAAGCCCAGCGTGAAGCAATGGGTGAAGCCGTGGTCCAGGCCCTCCGGGCTGGCATTGGTGCCCCATTCGAGGCTTTGCACTTCAGCGATCTGCGAGGCGAGGGTGGCGAAGGCGGATTCGACCTGCGCGATGTCGATTGCGCTGGCTTCGGGTCGGAATTTCAGCAGCACGATGTGGCGCAGTGTCATGGGGTGTCTTGAGTTTGTCGAAGGGCCAGCCCGAATGGGTCAGGCACCCAAGCCTCGCAGCACGTCGTAGCAAGCCCCCATCGTGTGGTAATCCGTCTTGCCGGCCGGGCTCTTCTCGTCCGAGTACGCGCGGTTGTCGGGCGTGCGGATGCGGTACCAAGCGCCGTGTTGGTGGTCGATCATGTGGGCCCAGCTGTAGGCCCACAACTTGTCGTACCAGGCCCAGTAGGCATCGTCACCGGTGCGCAGTGCGAGCAGCGCCGCCGCGGCGAGGCTCTCTGCCTGGACCCAGAAGTACTTGTCGGCATCGCAGACCTGGCCGTCGGGCGCGAAGCCGTAGACCAGTCCGCCGTTCGCCGCATCCCAGCCGTGGCGCATGGCGGTGTCGAAGAGGCGCTGTGCGGTCGGCAGCAGCCAGGCCGGGCGCTGGTCTGCAGGCAGGTGCGTCTCGAGCTGCAGCAGCAGCTTGGTCCATTCGGTCAGGTGCCCGGTCTGGAAGCCCCAGGGCCGAAAGATGTTTGTCTTGTCATCGCGGTTGTAGTCCCAATCGACCGACCAGTCGGCTCGGTAGTGCTCCCATACCAGGTCACCGAGATCGGTTCGGGCCAATGCCGCCTGGCGCTGCGTGATGGACTCGGCCAGCGTCAACGCGCGTTGCAGGTAGCGTGGCTCCTTCGTCGCGTCGAAGGCCGCGATCATCGCCTCGCAGCTGTGCATGTTGGCGTTCTGGCCGCGGTACGAGCCCACCTGCCAGTCGGGCGTGGCTTCATCAGCGTAGAGGCCGTGCGCGGGCTCCCAGAAGCGTTGCTCCATCAGCGCAAAGGTGTCGGCGATACCGGCGCGCGTTTCTTCGATGCCGGCCATCAGCGCGTGGGCATGCGCCAGCAGCACGAAGGCCAGGCCGTAGCAGTGGTTGGTGCCGTCTTGCACGGTGGCGTGCTGCCCGTCCCACGACACCTGCCATGCGTAGCCGCCTTGCGGTTGGGCGTGGGCCTGCTGAAGAAAGCGCAGGCCGTGGCGAGCACCTTCCTGATAGGCAGCACCATCGAAACGACGGTACGCCATCGCGTGGTTGAAGACGAAGCGGGTGCTGCTGACGAGGTGGCGCGTGCCCTTGTCGTAGACCGTGCCGTCGTCCTTGAAGAAATGGAAGAAGCCGCCGGTCGGGTCGAGGCAACGGCCGTCGTAGAAGGCCAGCGTGTGGCGGATGTGGCCGAGCAGAAACTCGGGGCTGCGGAAATCGGGCATGGTCGGTGGGGACGAGGGAGGATTCAAGACCACCGGCGCAGGCCCATCTGCATCTGGCCGAGCGGTGTCAGGTCTTCGGGGTGGGCACGGCCTTCGAAGCCGACTTCGTAGTTTTCGGGCGCGAAGTCGGGGCTGCTGCGGCCGTCGACGAAGGCCGCCGCCTGCTTCTCGGCGAAGGCAGCGTTCTTGTCGCACCAGGGCGCACCGCCGATGTAGATCACGTTGCTGTAGCCGGTGCCGCTGTGCTGGTCTTCGACGGCGTGGATCACGTCGGAATGCCACCACACGGTATCGCCCGGGCCGACCAGCGGAATGGGCACCAGGCCGGCCAGCAGCTCGGGGTGCCATTGCGGCGAAGCACCGAGTGCGCGGCCCGGTTGCGCACCGCAGAGGTCGCCCTCGGGCACGTCAGGCTGTAGCGCGCGCAGCAGCATCCACGGCGTGGTCTTCGCGATGGGGATGAGCCGAAGCGTGCCGTCGCCCGGGCCTTGCTTCGTCAGCGCCGTCCAGCCCTGGAAGGTGCGGAAGGCCGAGCACACGGCCGGCGACGGGATCTCGCGTGTGGTGGTGCGGCCTTCGGCATCGAAGGGGTCGAAGGCCATCGGGTCACCCTGGAACACTTCGCGGTAGACGTGGCGGAAGGTCGGCTCGCACCAGCGCTCGACCGAGCCGCCATCGGAGTGCGGCGAGAGCCCCAGCGTCGAATCACCCGGTTCGCGGCGGCGAATGCGGTCGGCATAGTTGAACTGGCGGTCGGGGTCGAAGTAGCGCTTGCCATTCTTCTCGAAGACCCACAGGTGGTTGAGCCAGGCGCGCGTGGCGGCCAGGTTCGGGTGCTGCCGCGCCTCCATCTGCGCGCGCGACCAGTACAGGCTGAAGATCTGCGGCTTGCTGGAACCCAGTGCGCTGAAGTACTTGTCGAGCCCGGCCTTCTCGGGCATGCGCTCCAGGTAACGCACCTCGTCGATGTAGCGCACGATGGAGTCGTTCCACTCGTTCACCAGGGCCGGGTCGAACACGCCGCGGATCACCACGCAGCCGCGCCGTTTGATGCGCGCGATTTGCGACGGCGACACCATGCCGGAGATCACGTCCACATAGCGCAGCTCGGGCACCGCGCCGCCATGCGCCTGCTCGGCGCGCACCGCGCTCACCTCGTCGTTCAGCGCTTCGCTCAGCAGGGCGTAGCGGCCGGCCAGGTCGGGCACCTCGGCCCTGAGTTGGCGTTGCGTGGCCCGCACGGCGGCGGGCACATCGTTCATCCAGGCTTCCATGGTTCAGTCCTCCAACATCGAGGTGGGTGAGAGTTGTCAGGTGATGGTTTCGCGTCGGCCGCTGCGGGCACTCGCCAGGCCGGCGAGCGCGGCGGACATCGATCGGGCACCGTCGGCCCCGGTGGTGAGCGGCGAACCCTGGCCGGCACAGGCGCGAATGAAGGCGGCGAAACTTTCTCCGTACAGGTCGACGGTCTGCACCGGCAATTCGCGTTCGCCTTGCGCATCGCGAATCCACAGGCGGCCGGCGCCGGCCGAGGTCATCGAGGCTTCGGCGTACAGGTTGCCTTCGGTGCCCAGCACATGCAGCCGCGTGATGGCATGTCGCGCGACGAAGGACTGATGGGCTTGCGCGAGCAATCCGCCGTCGAACTCGATGACGCTCATCGCGCTGTCTTCCACCTCGCCCTGGCCGAGCGCGATCTGCGCCACGCTGGTGTGGATGCGCCGCGGCTCGGCCTGCAGCAAGAAGCGCAGCACATCGACGTCGTGCACGAGGATGTCGAGCACCACGCCACCGCCGGCATCGGGTTTGTCGAGCCGCCAGCCTTGCAGGTGCGGCGGCAGGTAGACCGCGTGCGATACCTGCGCGCCGTGCACACGGCCGATCGCGCCGATGGCGATCAGCTCGCGCATCTGGCGGTGGCAGTCGGACGCACGCAGGTGGTGGTTGGTGGCCAGCACGCGCTTGCGCGAGGCCGCTTCGGCGACCATGCGGTTCGCGTCGTCCACGCTCATCGCGAGCGGCTTCTCGCACATCACGTGGCAGCCGGCTTCGAGCGCGGCCAGCGTCTGCGCGCAGTGCTGCTCGTTGGTCGAGCTGATGTAGACGGCGTCGAAGCGGCCTTCACGCAAAAAGATTGCGAGGTCGGTGTGCGCTTGAGCCAGACCCTGTGCTGCCGCGAACTCTTTTGCGCGCTCGGCGCCGCGCGACACCACGCCGACCAGTTCCTGGCCCGGCAGCTTGCGCAGCGAGGCGATGACGCGCTCAGCGATGTTGCTGGCTCCGATAAATCCCCAACGCATGGCGGCTCCTTCAGTTCAAGCGCAGGCCGCTGTCGGCCGCGAACACGTGGATCGAAGCCGGCGGCACGTGCACGCGCACGGCAGCGCCGAGCTCCACATTCGGCAGGCCGCTCATGCGCACCGTGATCTCGGTGTGACCCAGGTCGATCAGCGCATAGGTCTCCGGCCCGGTGGGCTCGACCAGCGAGATGCGGCCCTGCAACTGGCCGTCGTCGCGGATCGACAGGTCTTCTGGCCGCACGCCGACCGCCACCTTGCCGGTTGGCCCTTGCGCCAGCTCGCCGATCACCGCGCCGTCGGGCAGGCGCAGCACGCCGGAGTCGTCTCGCGTGGCCTCGAACATGTTGATCGACGGCGAGCCGATGAACTCGGCGACGAAGCGGTTGGCCGGCCGGGTGTAGATCTCGAGCGGCGTGGCGAGCTGCTGGATGCGCCCGCCGTTGAGCACCGCGATGCGCGAGCCGAGCGTCATGGCCTCCACCTGATCGTGCGTCACGTAAATGGTCGTCACGCCCGTGCGCATGTGCAGACGCTTGATCTCGGCGCGCATGTCGACGCGCAGCTTGGCGTCGAGGTTGGAGAGCGGCTCGTCGAACAGGAAGAGCTGCGGCTGGCGCGCCAGCGCACGGCCGATCGCGACGCGCTGGCGCTGGCCGCCCGAGAGCTGGCGCGGCCGGCGGTCGAGCAGGTGGCCGATCTGCAGTGTGGACGACACCGAGGCCACCGTCTTGTCACGCTCGGCCTTGGGCACGCCGCGCATCTCGAGCGGGAAGGCGATGTTGGCCGCGACCGTCATGTTCGGGTACAGCGCGTACGACTGGAACACCATCGAGATGTTGCGGTCGGCCGGGCCGACGTTCGTGATGTTCTTGCCGCCGAGTTCGATGCTGCCGCCACTGGGCTCTTCGAGCCCGGCGATCAGGTTCATCAGCGTGCTCTTGCCGCAGCCGGACGGGCCGACGAGCACGAGGAACTCGCCGTCGGGCAGGTGGATGTCGATCTCGTGCAGCACACGCACGGTGCCGAAGAGTTTGTGGATGCCTTTGAGGGCCAGGTCTGCCATGTTGTTTTAGCCTTTGACGGAGCCGGCCATGAGGCCACGGACGAAGTACTTTCCCGAGAGGATGTAGACCGCCAACGTCGGTGCGCCCGCGATGAAGGCCGCCGCGAAATGCACGTTGTATTCCTTCACCCCGGTGCTCGAGTTCACGAGGTTGTTCAGCGCCACGGTGATCGGGAAGCTGCTGTAGTCGCTGAACGAGGCACCGAACAGAAAGTCGTTCCAGATGTTGGTGAACTGCCAGATGATCGACACCACGATGATCGGCCCGCTGTTGGGCAGCAGAAGCCGCCAGAAGAGGCGCCAGAAACCGGCACCGTCCATGCGCGCCGAGCGCACCAGCTCGCCTGGGAAGGCGGCGTAATAGTTGCGGAAGAAGAGGGTGGTGAAGCCGATGCCGTAGACCACGTGCACCAGCACCAGCCCCGGCACCGTGCCGGCCAGGTGCAGGATGCCCAGGGTGCGCGCCATCGGAATCAGCACGATCTGGAACGGGATGAACACCGAGAACATCAGCAGCGCAAACACCACGTGCGCACCGCGAAAGCGGAACTGCGTGAGCACGTAGCCGTTCAGCGCGCCGATGGCGGTGGAGATGGCCACACCCGGGATCGCCATCAGGAAGCTGTTGATGAAATAGGGCTTGAGGCCGGTGGCCTGCACTCCTATCTGCGCCAGGCTCCAGGCGTCGTGCCAGGGCTGGAAGGTGAGCTCGTGCGGCCAGGCCATCATGTCGCCGGCGCGAATCTCGTCGAGCGGCTTCACCGAGTTGACGAGCATCACGTACAGCGGCATCGCGAACAGCAGCGCGAAGAAGACCAGCAGCGTGTACAGCAGCACGCGTGGCCACACGGTGGCGAAAGTGCGCTCAGACATGGCGACCCTCGCCGCGCGTTTCGCGCAGGATGTACGGGATCACGACGATCGCGATGGCGATCAGCATCAGCACGGCGCTCGCGGCGCCTACGGCCATCTCGTTGCGGGTGAAGGTGTACTGGTACATGAAGAGCGATGGCAGCCAGCTCGCGCGGCCCGGGCCCCCGTTCGTCAGCGCGATGACGAGGTCATAGGACTTGATCGACATGTGCGCCAAGATCACGAAGGCCGAGATGAAGCTCGCACCGAGCTGCGGAAAGATCACGCGCTGGTAGATGCGCCAGGGGCGGGCGCCGTCGAGCCGGGCGGCGTTGACCACCTCGGCGTCGACGCCGCGCAGCCCCGCGAGAAAGAGCGCCATCACGAAACCCGAGGTCTGCCACACGGCGGCGATCACGATGCAGTAAATCGCGAGGTCGCTGTCTTTCACCCAGCCGAAGGCGAAGCTGTCCCAGCCGATGGCGTGCATCGAGCGTTCGAGGCCGATGCTCGGGTCCATCAGCCACTTCCAGGCTGTGCCGGTGACGATGAACGACAGCGCCATCGGGTACAGAAAGATCGAGCGGAAGGCCGACTCGGCGCGGATCTTCTGGTCGATCAGCACGGCGAGCAGCAGGCCGAGGATGCCGCAGCCCACGATGTAGAGCGTGGCGAAGATGCCGAGGTTCTTGACCGACAGGATCCAGTTGTTCAGCCCCATCAGGCGCACGTAGGCCTCGGGGCCGGAATAGGTGAGCGTCGTCATCATGGTCGACGCAGTGAACGAGAGCCAGCCTGTGAAGGCGATGTAGCCGTAGACGCACACGGCGATCAGCAGCACGCTGGGTGACAGCACCGCTTTGGCGATGAGGGGAGCTTTCATGGGCGGAAAGTCGCAGTCCGTTCGGGCTGAAGGATGGAAGCCACGCGCTGCCCTTCGATACCGCAGGGCGAACGGTGGCGTGCCGGGGTCAAAACGGTGATGTGCCCGGGCGCGAAGCCGCGCAGCAGCCGCACCGGCCTGCTGCGCGAAAGACCGCAGGTCAGTTGTCGACCGCGGCCACCATCTCCTTCACCGCCTGCTTGCTGTCGATCTGGCCATTGAAGTGGCGCGTGATCACGTCGTAGAAGGCGTTCTTGATGCCGGCCGGCACCGCGTGGCCGTGGGCCATGGAGCCGACCAGGGTGCCCTTGCTGTTGGCTTCGGCCAGGTCCTTGATGCCCTTCTTGCCGCAATCATCGAAGGCGGTGTCGGGCACGTCGGTGCGCGCCGGCACGGAGCCCTTCACCACGTTGAAGGCTGACTGGAACGACGGGTCCATCACCGCGGCGGCCATCTTCATCTGCGCGGCAGACTTGTCGGCGCCCACCTTGAACATCGCGAACTGGTCGGAGTTGAAGCTGACCATGCCTTGCGTGCCGGGGAAGCGCATGCAGATGAAGTCCTTGCCCGGCACCTTTTTCGCGGCGAGGAACTCGCCCTTGGCCCAGTCACCCATCATCTGGAAGCCGGCCTTGCCGCTGATGACCATGGCCGAGGCGAGGTTCCAGTCGCGGTTGGAGAAGTCCTTGTCGACCAGCTTGCGCAGCTGGCTCATGCGGTCGAACACCTTCTGCATCGTGGGCGAGCCGAGCGCGGCCTTGTCCTTCTGCACCATGCTCTTCTTGTAGAAATCGATGCCGCCGGTGGTCAGCACGATGCTGTCGAACAGGGTCGCGTCCTGCCAGGGCTGGCCGCCGTGGGCGAGGGCGACGAAGCCTGCCTTCTGCACCTTCTCGGCCGCGGCGATGAACTCGTCGAAGCTGGTTGGCATCGTCGTGACACCGGCCTTGGTCAGCACCTCTTTGTTGGCCCAGACCCAGTTGGTCGAATGCACGTTCACCGGGGCAGCGATCCACTTGCCGTCGTACTTCGAGAAGGCCTGCAGGGCGGTCGGTACCGTCTTGTCCCAGCCTTCTTTGGCGGCCACCGCGTTCAAGTCGGCCAGCACGCCTTGCTTGGCCCAGTCTTGAATGTCGAAGCCGAGCAGCTGCACCGCGGTGGGCGGGTTGCCTGCGGTCACGCGGGCGCGCACAGCGGTCATCGCGGCTTCACCGCCGCCGCCGGCGACCGGCATGTCGTTCCACTTCACGCCTTGCTTCTCGAGGTTGCCCTTCAGCACGTTCAGCGCAGCGGCTTCGCCGCCCGATGTCCACCAGTGCAGCACCTCGACGCTTTGCTGTGCAGCGGCCATGCCGCTCAGGGCCAGTCCGCAAGCAGCGACGATCAGCGTTCTGCGCAGCGGGCGGATGTACGAATGGGGGCTTGTCATTTGGTTTGTCTCCTACGGATTTGTTGGAGTGACTCACGAACGATCGTTGTCACAACGTTAAGAATAAATTCAGCCTCCGATAATCTTGACGGGACTATCCCGCTCAGAACCCATCGCGATCAGCGAAACAAAGCTGCTGTTTAGCGCGCATTGCCAGCGCCACCAGAACTGTTGCGAACCACGAGTTCGACCGGCTGAACGATGTCCTGCGGCATGTCGTCGCCATGCATCACCATCTCGACGCCAGTGCGGCCCAGGGCTTCTTTGTCGACGCGCAGCGTGGTGAGGCCCATCGAGCCGTAGGCCGCGGCGGGGATGTCGTCGAAGCCGACGAAGGCGATGTCGTCGGGCACGCGCAGGCCGGCGGCTTCGCAGACGCGGATGGCCACCAGTGCCGCCATGTCGTTGTAGGCAAACACGGCGTCGGGCCGCGGGCGCAGCTTGAGCAGCGCGCGCATCGCGGCCTCGGCGCCGGTCTGCGTGTCCATGCCCGGCGGTGCGGTGACTTCGAGGTCGGGGTCGGCCAGCACGCCGGCTTCGAACAGCGCCCGGCGATAACCTCGCTCACGCTCGCGGATGCTGAAGTGCGCCAGCGATCCGGCCAGGAAGGCCACACGCCGGTAGCCGCGGTCGAGCAGGTGCTTGGTGGCGAGGTAGCCGCCTTGCAGGTTGTCGGGGTTCACGCTGCGGCAGCCGGGCATCCAGAAGTCGACCAGCGCCAGCGGCAAGTCCATGCCGCGCAGCAGGTCGATCACCTCGGTCTCGAAGAAGCCGGCGGCCATCAGCGCGTCAGGCTCGTGCATGCGCAGCAGGTTGCGCACCGGGTCGGCGGGGCCGGCGCTGAGCACGGTGGGCACCACGCCGAACTCGCGGCTGGCTTCTTCCACGCCGTGCATCACCTGCGAGAAGAACGGGTTCAACGAGAAGCTGCTGTGGTGTCGATGGATCATGAACACCAGCCGCCGCGCCTTGGCCGAGCGCAGCCGCGTGGGGTCGTAGCCCAGCTTGCGGGCCACCTCGCGCACCTCGCGGCGGGTGTCGTCGGAGAGGCCGCGCTGGTTCTTCAGGGCGCGCGACACGGTGCCGATCGAGACTCCGGCGGCCTGGGCGATGTCGCGAATGGTCACGCCACCGGGCAGGCGCAGGTCGTCGGGCTTGAGGCTCATGGCATGGCTTTCTCGGGTCGGGCCGACAGCCTCGACCGGATCACGCACGGTTCGCCCGGCACCAGCTCCAAACCGATGCGCTTGGCGAGCGGATGGCCCGCGGGTGGTTGCGCCACGCGGCCGAGGTCGAACGCGCCGTTCAACGGCTCGATGCCGAGTGCGCGGTGGCGCCCGTTCCATGGCGGATAGAGCCGCCCGCCGTGGCTGACCCATAGCATCACGTCGGGCAGCAGCGAACGGTCCCAGTCGATCGTCAGCGACCAGCCGGCGTCGAGGTAATGCGCGGTGACGGGGCCGCGGACGTTCATCAGCTGCATCAGGTCTTCGCTGTCGGCGGGCTGGGGGTAGTGGGCGAAGTCACCGGCCGTTCCATCAGCGAGTGGAACGGCTTCGAGCTTTTCGAAGCGGGCGTTCGGGGCGACGCGCGAGTGGCCGGGTTCGGCCGGCACGGGGTAAGTCAATCCTGGGCCATCGTGCGGGACGCTGAGCGTCACGCGACCGGCGCCCAGGCGCAGCGTGGGGTGAAGTGCGATCGGCAACGTGCAACGACGCCCGGTGGTGATATGCAACTCAATGTCCAAAGCGGGCTCGTTATTCACGGCACGCACGATTCGCGTCAGGCGCTGCACTGGCTGCCCGGGCGGCATCTCGATCTGGATGCCGAGGGCAAGCGGGTCGGCCAGCTCCAGCCACTGCCAGCTGTGGTTCGAGGAGTAGCCGTGCCCCCAGTTGTCGCCTGGGTCCAGCGGCTGCCACCCTGCCGGCAAGTCGGCCGGTCGATCGCAGCGGCCAAAGGGCACGCAAGGCCATTCGCCCCGCAGTCGCCCGAGCGCGCCGGGCCAGGCTTCGGCACCGGGTTCGTCGGCCCAGGGGGCGACTTGCAGCGGCGAGAAGTCCGGCGCACCGGGCGCGCGAAAGATCACCGGCGCCAACATGCCGCCGAGCGCCTGCAACTCGGCCTCGCCATGCGACCAGCGCAGGCGGCGAGAGAGTTCAGGAGAGCGGGGCGATGAAGACACGGTGTCGTCCCAAGAGAGTGAGCGAAGAAATCGCGGCGAGTGTAGGAAGCCGATCTTGTTTAGTAAACGTCAAAACTTCTACAGGGAAGAACCGGATGGGCTTCGGTCGCCCGAACACCATGGCCTTGTGCAAGGTTGTCGAATCCTTGAAGCCGCCTCGCTCGCGTCAGGACGGGATACTCCGGCTTCTGGCAACACGCAGAGGTGGCCCGCGATGACGACATTCCGAAGGTGGCGTGATTGAACCCGCTCGGGCACCTTCCGTGCGACGCGGGCGTCGTCTTGCGCGGCAGCGAGGCGGTGGAATGCACGGCATCCGCCAAGCGCTGGACCCTGGCGGCCGCCATCCTCGGCTCGAGCATGGCCTTCATCGATGGCTCGGTCGTCAACGTCGGCATCCCCGCCATCCAGCGTGATCTCGGTGCCAGCGCCTCCGAAGCGCAATGGGTGATCGAGTCGTACGCGCTCTTCCTCGCGGCGCTGCTGCTGGTGGGTGGGGTGCTCGGCGATCGATTCGGTCGACGCCGGGTGTTCATGGTCGGCGTGGCGATCTTCTCGGTGGCTTCCATCGGGTGTGCGTTGTCCACCACGGCCACGAGCCTCATCGTCGCCCGCGCCGTGCAAGGCGTTGGCGCGGCGCTGCTGGTGCCGGGCAGCCTGTCGCTGATCAGCGCGGTGTTTCCCGAGGGCGAACGCGGGCGCGCCATCGGCACCTGGTCGGCCTTCAGTGGCGTGACGGCTGCGCTCGGCCCGGTGATCGGCGGCTGGCTCATCGACCACTATTCATGGACCTGGGCCTTCCTGGTCAACCTGCCATTCGGCGCGGCGCTGCTCGCGATGACCGTGCTCAAGGTGCCTGAGAGCCGCAGCCACCAGGCCGGCGGCGTGGACGTGCGCGGCGCCTCGCTCGTGACGGTGGGGCTGGCCGGCGTGGTCTATGCCTTCATCCAGGCGCCGAGCTTGGGCTGGTCGTCGATCGAGGTGCTGGCGGCGCTGCTGATCGGCGCGCTGGGGCTCGCGTTCTTCGTTCGCGAGGAGGCACGGGTGTCTTCACCGATGCTGCCGCTGGGCCTGTTTCGCAGCGCCGACTTTGCCGGCACGAACCTGCTCACCTTGCTGCTCTACGCGGCGCTGGGCGGTGGCCTGTACTACCTGCCGCTCAACCTGATCCAGGTGCAGGGCTACGACGCAGCAGCGGCCGGCGCGGCCTTGCTGCCCTTCATCGTGATCATGTTCCTGCTCTCGCGCTGGTCGGGCAAGCTGGTCGACCGGGTGGGGCCGAAGCTGCCGCTCGTCATCGGGCCGCTCATCGCCGCGCTGGGCTTTGCGCTGTTCGCCTGGCCATCGATCGGCGGCAGCTACTGGGCCACGTTCTTTCCCGCCGTCTGCGCACTCGGGCTCGGCATGGTGATCACCGTGACGCCACTCACCACCACGGTGATGAACGCCGTCGCCACCGACCAGGCTGGCATCGCGTCGGGCATCAACAACGCTGCATCGCGCGTGGCCGGGCTGCTGGCGATTGCGGTGTTCGGCATCTTGATGGCGCATGCTTTCGACGAAACCTTGCGCTCGGGCCTGCGCGAGCTGCAGCTGCCGACCAAGCTCTTCAACGCGATCGACCAGCAGCGGCACCGGCTGGCTGCGATCGAGATTCCGCAAGGCGTCGACAAAGCGACCGCAGCGGCCATCAAGCACGCCATCGGCCTGGCCTTTGTCGACGGCTTTCGCTGGGTGATGGGTTGCTGCGCGGCGCTCGGCTTGTTGAGTGCCGTGAGCGCCGGCTTGATGATCAGCGGCAAGAAGAAAACCTGACGCCCGCTTCGGTCTCAGCCAAGGCATCTGCAGATGCGCTCAGCCTTCGGCGATGATGGCGCAATCGCCCACTGCCACAGCCCATAGCATGAGCTTCATTCCCGCCAGCCAGCCCGTGGAGCCGGCCTCGCCGCAGGCCTGGTGTTTTGCCTTCGTGCAGCGTGAGCTGCTGCTGCCGGACACCGAGGTGCCGACGCTTGCGCCGATGGACGCCACCACGCTGATCGCGCAAGCCACCGTGTACCACTACCTCGGCAGGCTGGCCGCGGTGGATTGCTGGGCGCTCGAATTGCCCGAGCCGCCACCCGGCTGGCGCCGCATGCCGCTGCGCGCCGCGATGATGTCGCTCGACTCGACGCTGGGCGCGCTGGCCGGCCGCGCAACGCAGGTGCTCGAATGGGACCGCACCCACCGCTTCTGCGGCGTCTGCGCCACGCCGACCACGTTGCAGCCGGGCGAGCGCGCGCGCATCTGCCCCGCCTGTGGCCACACCGCCTACCCACGCTTGAGCCCCGCGATGATGGCGCTCGTGTGGCGGCCCGGCGAGCTGCTGCTCGCGCGTTCACCGCACTACACGGCCGGCATGTACAGCGCGTTGGCGGGCTTCGTCGAAGCCGGCGAGTCGCTGGAAGAGTGCGTGCACCGCGAGGTCGCCGAAGAGGTGGCGGTGACGGTCGACAGCCTGCGCTACTACGGCAGCCAGAGCTGGCCCTTCCCGAACAGCCTGATGGTCGCCTTCACCGCCCGCTGGACCGGCGGCGAGATCGTGCCGCAGCCCGGCGAGATCGAGCATGCGGAGTGGTTTGCTCTGGATGCGTTGCCGAACATTCCGCCGCGGTTCTCGATTGCGGGGCATTTGATTCGGGACACCTTGGCGGCGATGCAGAGCGGTGACTGGGGTTGAGGGTGGTGAGGTGGCTGGATACTTCGTCTGTCTGGCGTGCTGTTTTGGACCCGAAAATTTCGCCAAAAAATGACTGCATGCGGACATCAGCATCCATCCACAAATGGGTATATGAAAGCATTTGGACTAAACCTGGCGCTTGGTATCCATGCCTACTTCACGCCTCACGAGCAAGCATGTCCGCAACGCGCCGCAGAAGAATACAAATGCAATTTGCCACACTCAATCTTCCCGTTACGTCGTTTGAAAAATGCCTGCATATGAATCTCGTATCTAGGCATTTCTTGCCGCAGGTGGCCACAAATTGCTGTCTGCGGCAAGTAACATTGACGTCGATATCACGTTAGGCGTCAAGTCTCATGCCACATCAGGTAATAGTCGATGAGCTCTATGTGCTGCTGTTTCTCTCGTGTGAGTCTGCAGAGTGCTCCGGCTTCTTCAAACCGTCCGAACCCTTTGAACCTCTCCTGATGGAGCCCTGGTCAGAGAGAATGGCCGCTGAGGCTGAAGCGCAGGGATGGCGCGTCTTTAGCGAAAACAAGATGTACTGCCCCAGATGCGCCGCCAAACTGAGCAACTCGTGAAGACACAAGATTGTTTAGCCTCTTCGGTCACGCACGGCGTGCCGTCCCATACGGCTGGCCTCTCAGCTTGGCGAAATGGTCCATGCCATGGAAGCATTACCGGGCGAAATTCCGCGGTTCACCGCGAACCACCGGCAACGCAAGGCTCCCGGCGTCAGACGCCTAACCCTTCCTTCAAGCGGACCCGCCTACGGCGGTCCGCTTAAGTCAAACGTTAGGCGTCAGTCACGCGCTCGCCGAATGGCTCTTCAAGAATCAAGAGCAACGGCGGCATATCCGAACAGCCGAATCAGTCGTGCGAGAGGAGCGCTTTCACTTCGGACACGAACCGAGCAGCCACAAAAGCAGCAAGAGAATTCAGTGCTCGTGCGCTACGGGGCGCGAGCGAAATGTCTGCACACCTCAGCGCCTCGAGCAGCGCTCAGAAATGCGGCCCCGGAGAATTCTTCTTCTCTTCCCCGTCCCGCTCAGGCAAACTGGCACGCAATGGACTCGCGCTTCCTGCACGGCTCTTCGCTTTTCTCGGCGTCTTCGGGCGGGGCCTGCGTACTTCAACCCAATCTGCCGCCTAACCCTTCCTTCAAGCGGACTGGCCTACGGCCAGCCGCTTAAGTCAAACGTTAGCCGTCATCAATGCAGCACTTCGCCATCTCACGTCCTTTGCTGCTTCGGCTCCTGGCCGTCGCCGGACTACTTACTGCGGTCGGCGTTTGGGCACTACTCTGCTTTCCCAGCTATCGAGCCGAAATGCGGTTCGTCGAAGCACTGAGATCAGAGAACGTGCGGAGCGCCCACGAACTGAAACTTTCAGAGTTTATGCCTGGCGACCGGGAACTCGTCTGCGGCAGCAACGGCTATGCAGGTCAGTTCCATGTCAAACGGTACAACCGCACCTACCCCGCGGTTGGCGCGTTGCATGATGGCTCATGGGGTTTGGTCTTCATCGCTAGAGATGGCTCATACACCTCCGCGGCAGGAAACTGCGCTTCGCCTGGCATCTATCTCGGTGTCGAAGGTTGCATCGAGCGCGCGCACGCCGTTCTTTCGAGCAAGAATCCTTCGCAGCAGTGCGCGCACTTCGCTCAGAATGACGGCTAACCCTTCCTTCGAGCGGACGTGCCTTCGGCACGCCGCTTAAGTCAAACGTTAGGCGCTCATGAGATTCATCGCCACATCGCTGGGAACAAATTTCAACCCCGACGCTTCAAATACCTTGCTCGCTCGCGTGCTTCGCAGGATCATCCCGCAGGCGAATCCTGAATTCGAGCAGCACTATGGAAATGTTCGGTTGTGGTGGGTCGAGACCGATGAGGTCGGTACGCCGCAGCGTGAGTTGGGCTTTGGCCAAGACGGCGTTGTCTTGGTTGCAGGCCCGTGGGGCGAGAACGTTGGCTTTTGGACCGATTCCTCAATGGTCTTTGCCAGTGGCGAGTACGAGGCAATCGATCCCGCGGCTTTCGAGGCAAACTGGTCGCGCTTTGAAGCAAGGTCGCAAGCGGGTAGCGCGGGTGAGCCGGGCGCCTAACCCTTCCATCGAGCGGACTCGCAACGGCAGGCCGCGCTACGCTAGTTCCTTAGTTTCCGCTCCGCGCGGCCTGCCGCTGCGAGCCTCTCATGTCAAACGTTAGGCGCCTATGACTTGCACCGCGAATGAACTCCTTTCATTCGGCATGCTTGCCGCGTTTGTAGTCGTTGGCGCAAGAGCCGCAGGGTTGCAACGCAAAGTCGCAGAACGCATCCGAACTGAGAATCCACGACTGTGGAGTGAGTTCGGCACTCGAAGGCGGTGGTGGGCAAGTGACGGAGATCCCGAAGACGTAGAGTGTTTCCTTTGCGTCCTCAGTGGCTCACACCGCGAGCGTTTGGGCGAATCCCTGGCTGCCGAAGCTGCGCGTTGCCAGGCTTGGTACTTCGCCAGCGCACTTGTTCTATTGCTTGCCGGCGGCACATGGGCAACACTAAACGCCAGTTTGAGCTTTAGTTGCTTTTGGAAGGGCTGAGCATCCTTGCGTCTCAGCACGCAGCGACGCCTAACCCTTCCATCGAGCGGACTCGCAAGGGCAAGGCGCGCTACGCTAGTTCACTATTTTCCGCTTCGCGCGCCTTGCCCTCGCGGGCCTCTCATGTCAAACGTTAGGCCATGAAGACCACTCCGCAAACCTCTGCCGCCTTGCTATATCTGCTGCCGGCCGCAGCGGTCTGTGCTATTTGGTATGTTCTACTATTCGCAGGCAATGAGCCGGGAATGTCTGCCGCCAAGATGTTCATGTTCTCCGTAACCGAAGGGCCACAACCAATCTGGTTCCTTTGGCTTTTGTTGCTGCCGGTAGCTTGCCTTGCTCTTGCAGCAGCCTATGCCTCCCCACTGGCTCGTGGGCGCCGCGGGTCGCAGGTTCTCTTGGCCGCCGGCACCGCGTTAGCTGTCTGCGCGTGGTTCACGTTCACCTTTGAGGTTGCGCTTCTCGCGAGCTTGCCTTTGCTTTACGGGTATCTGGGGGCGAAGCAAGCCAAAACTGGCGAGGCCGCGAATGGCGCCTAACCCTTCCATCGAGAGGACGGCCAAGGGCTGGCCGCGCTACGCTCGCTTGTCTATTTTCGCTTCGCGCGGCCAGCCCTCGGCCGCCTCTCATGTCAAACGTTAGGCGTCCGAAGTGATACTCACAAACATCCTCTACCGAACGTTCTTTGTCAAAGCGCTGGAGTACGGAACTGCGTTCACGATCGACGTTTCTGGCAACGAGTACCTAGTCACGGCTCGACACTTGCTCCCGCCTGACGGCAAGACAGTTGAGCTTCAGATTTTCCGCGACAAGGCGTGGACGACGGTTTCGGCAGAAGTAGTTGGCCGTGGCCGCGGAGAGATTGATATCGCTGTACTGCGAGTCGGTGCTCGTTTAACTTCCGCAGAGTTCATCGTCACGCCGACTATGGCTGACATCACCCTTGGCCACGATGTGTACTTTCTTGGATTCCCTTACAAGATGTCTGGGGACATCGGCGAGTTCATGGGCGGCCTGCCATTGCCGTTCGCGAAGAAGGGAACGCTCTCCCTGCTAACTCCGGGCTCGCCTCAAGTTCTCTATGTTGATGCAATCAACAACGAAGGCTTTTCCGGAGGGCCGCTATTCTTCTACCCGCAGGGTAAGCCAATGGAGCTTCGGGTAGCAGCTGTGGTTTCAAAATTCAAAGTCGAATTCGAGGCTGTGCTCGACGAAGACGGAGAGGCGACGAAGATGCGCGTCCCATACAACACCGGATTCTTAGTTGCATACGGGATCAAACATGCAGTTGACCTCATTACTTCCAACACGTACGCCTAACCCTTCCTTCAAGCGGACCTGCCTTCGGCAGGCCGCTTAAGTCAAACGTTAGGCGCCGGCTTTCCGCACCAGTTCGCAACTTGTCTTTGTGCTCGAAAGTGCCCGCTGTCCCCAACCGTCGGCGCGTCGCGCGCGCCTTGCGGCGAACCAACGCTCGCTGCCGTTCGCCTCAAGCATCGCTCGCTGTCCCCAGCCGCCTTCGTGCTTCGGGCTACTCGCCGCCGCCTTTGAGCGGCCAGTTGCAGGCGTGACCTCGAGTCTTGTCGTGCCGTACCATCGCCGTGCCTTCTTTCGGGCTTCGCCTAACTCGGCAGTCAAGCGGACTGCCTTCGGCAGCCGCTTACCTCCACGTTAGGCGTCGCACATGCCCATCGAGCACGTCGCCGTGAAAGCCGAGCTAGAACCGCAACTGCGCCTTTATCGCAGGCTTTGGCTTTCGCGGATCGACCTGGCTGAGGCAAAATCAGCTACAGAGGAAATTCTCAAGTCAGGTATTCCGTACCCTCGCCGTAGAGAGCCCAACCCTCTACTGACCGCACTGACAACAGCTCTAGTCGTCTCGTATGCGAGACCGTTTGTGAATGTGCGGGGACAGTCAGTCGTCGCCGAAAGAACAGTCCCTGGATCGCTGCTTCGCGTTCTCTCTGCCAGAGAGCGTCAGTTGCACAATGCGCTCATTGACATGAGAAACAAGGAGGTTGCTCACTCCGATGCAGATATTCTGGAGATGTCGATTGAGCTATTTCCAGAAGGCGATGGCGGCATTTTGCGAGCCGCGCGTCACCCGCTGCGCCGCATCGAACTTCGTGCGTTGCACCGCATAGTCGGGAAACTCGGTGCAGAGATCGAACTTCGATGCCAAGAGCTACGCAAAGTCCTACCCCACAACGTCTGGCTGTAGATTGAGGTCGAAGCCATGAAGGCACTAAATCAAGCAGCGACGCCTAACCCTTCCTTCAAGCGGACTGGCCTTCGGCCAGCCGCTTAAGTCAAACGTTAGGCAGCACGCGCACATGGAAGATCAGTTTCTCGCCAAGATCGTCCGCAACGGGTGGAAGCTCGAAGAAGCCTCCGCTTTCAATGATGTCAATGGAGCACCGCTCCATGCGATCCCGGATGACCTACGAAAGTTCTTAGCCTCATACGGCACGCTGACCAATGCCAGAGAAACGACGTGGCTCAACTCCGCCCAGGACTTCGCCAGCAAATCAACGGGTGGATTTTCGTGGAATGAATTCGAACTGATCTCACTCGCTGCTGCAGAAGGCAACGACACATGGCGGCAAGAAGTACAGGCTTTCTGGAGCAGCCACCTACCAATACTGATGTCAGTTGAAGGTCACTACGAATACGTCGCGTACTGCAGTGCTGGCAACAACGATGGTTTGTATGTGCAGGGCTCAGAGCCTGAGTTCGAACATGTCAAGGTGGTTGCAGCGAGCCTCGCCGGCTTCAAGTCCTGGCTGTTGTCAAATGCTGCCTAACCCTTCCATCGAGGGGATGCCTAAAAGGCTGCGCCTTTTAGTCACCCCTCATGTCAAACGTTAGGCTTTTGGTATTCATCCCTGGAGGTCCACATGAGCAGCCAACCGCTTCCTCAGATTCGCATGACCGGCTTTGAGTCGGGGCCAGTTGTCTCCAGCGCTGGAGAGAATCTGGTTGCCCTTGCGGTAAACCTGAAGCAAGAAGGCAGTAGCAGCCCGCCCAGTTTGATGCCACCGTTTGTGCTTGATGAAGCGGCTGCTGAGAAGCTGATAGCCCATCTCCAGCATGCCCTTGAACACGTTCGTCGGCTGAACGCCAGTCGGCCAGTTCAATAGACAGTGCATTCAAAGTGCGCTGAGGTCTTGGTCATGCCAACCCATCCAACCGGTCTAGGCTTGCGCATTCACGAGAGGCCATCCAATGCAAGTCCTGCTTCGCAAGGCTCAAATACAACACGAACGCCCATGCTGGGTACAGCATCGGCTTCCCTACGCTCAACCACCGCGCTGCGTGGCTGCCAGCCTAACTCTCCCATCGAGAGGACGTGCCCCGGCAAGCCGGGTCACGCCTCTCATGTAGTACGTTAGGCGTCACGAAACACATCATGCACACTCCAACAACTCTTGCGCTTTCTTTGGCACTGCTATGCCCTGGCATTGCATTTGGGCAGTCCACCTTTGAACTTATCGTCAAAGGCAAGTCCTGCTCGGAGCAGAAGAGCCAGCAGGTGGACTGCGACTACAAAATCGGAACAGAGTTCTGGCTGTCTATCGCCGGAGTCGGGAACAGTGACGCAGGAGTCACTTTCATGAAGTCAGACTTCAAGGGGAAGTACTACGGCACATTTGGGCTTGCTCACGGATGTGTAGTAGTCAAGACTGGCACCGGCAACAAGACGACCAATCCTTTCGACTTCGCGTTTATCTCGCCCAGAAACGGCAAGGTCTATCCCGACTGGCAGAGTTGCCAAGCAGCCGGGTGACGCCTAACCCTTCCATCGAGGGGACCCACAAAAGGCTGCGCCTTTTGCGGTCCCCTCATGTCAAACGTTAGGCCGCAGTAAATGCCCCGCACGCGTCCCCTGCAAGGTCAAGCACCACGCGGAAGCTACTTCGGTCGCGCAGGCGACGGTAGAAGAACCGATCTTTCTCAAGCAATATTTCCTATCGTCACGCAACAACAAGACGGACTGTTCGTCGCGATCGGAACTGGTTTTTTCGTCGCCGAGAACGGCGTCTTTGTCACAGCAGCTCATGTAGTCCAAGCCATCCTAGACCAGAACGGAAACGCTACTGGGCCTTTCGGCATCTTTCAGTTTCTTCCGAACGGCCGGTACTACGTGCGCCCGATCCACCGAACAACGCATCATCGAATCGCAGATGTTGCAGTTGGCGTCGCGGCACCAATGGATCACAACGGTACGAAAGCACCATTGCCGAACAAACTTCTCACTCTTGCCGTGGAGCCGCCGATTCTGGGCAGTCGCGTGTGTACGTATGCGTATCCGAAGACAGACATACAAGCAGGAAGGCCCCAGACAGTTCGGTTCGAGCCCGCATTCTTTGATGGCCAACTCCTGGAGCATCACCCCAACGGAAGAGACAAAGTCGTGTTGCCTGGCCCTTGCTTCCGAACAACAATGGTCGTTCATGGTGGCGCTAGTGGTGGGCCCGTAGTGGGCCCCGACGGCACAGTCTTTGCCATAAACAGCACTGGGTTTGAAGATGAAGAACTATCCTATGTTTCTTGTATTTCAGAAGTTCTAGACCTTGAGATTCCAGGTGTCTCGCTTCCGGGTAGTCCCACACCGCGGTCAACCTCGTTGCGCGAACTCGCTGACCATGGGTTCGTACATCGCCGGTAGCATTCAGTACACACGCGAACTGCGGCCTAACCCTTCAATCGAGAGGACTACGGCCAGCCGCTTAAGTCAAACGTTAGGCATCCGAACGGTCCGCCAGTGAAGTCGCAATCTACTAGGGAATTCAATGAGGTTTGGAATCTACGTCCATCTGCAAGGACCATCGGCTTTCAGCGAGGTCGCTCGAGACTTCGACGGCGTCGTCAGAAACGTACTCCAGGACACTCACCTGAGTGAAGTCGATTGCTTGTATTTGAGCTTCCGTTCCACGAGCCTATTCGAAACCGGCGTCCGAGAGATAAGGCGAAAAGTTCGCCGAAACTACACTAGAAAGCTCATTACAGGCGGAACGATTCACCACGTATGTGCAATTGAAATCGAAGCTGCCGTCGCAGATGCCGAGGTAGTTAATGCGTCGTCGGAACGTGTATTGTTCGACTACGTTCGATCTGTTGTAAGCCAAGTCCTTCCAGCAGCTTTCAAGGGGTTTCCGGGGGAAGAACTCGCATTGCTCCAGTCCGTCGTTGCGGCGGCGGCTATGACTCATGAACCTCGCTGGTAGTGCAGGCAAATCGGATGCCTAACCATTCCTTCAAGCGGACGTGCCTACGGACCGCCGCTTAAGTCAAACGTTAGAAGGCGCTAATACTTGTTTTCCATCGCTGAGCTGCTTATCCTCCTTTTTGTCGGCACCCTGCTAGGGTTCGCAATACTTCGCTTGTCAGCCAAGCACCGCCGACAGGTGGCTGCAAACACTCCGCCCGAGGCATTTCGCAGCCAAAAGCAACGAACCTTGTATTGGCTGTCCATCCTCTGTCTGCTACCCCCTTTGTGCTACATATTCGCTGTCAACGACGCTGCGTTCTGGCCCGTACTTGGGGTGCTGTTCGCCAATGTCGGCGTCATGCTGTGCCTGCGGCTCATTGGGGTCGGTTATGTCGCGAGACTTTGGCTTCTGCCAGCAATCGCGCTGGTATCAACCGTGGTTGGCAGTGCCGTCTATTCATGGCCGTCGCTCAATGCCGCTTCTCTGCAGTCTTCCCCTTGGCTCTTGCTTCTGTTCAGCTCGCTGCTTGTCAGCGCAAGCGGTGCGCTATCAATCTTGTCCTTTCCCGTCGGCTATGGTGAGCGGTCAAAGTGAAGGCGCCTTCTAACCCTTCAATCAACCGGACATGCCCCGGCAAGCCGGGTCATGCCGGTTATCTCAAACGTTAGCCAGCGAGGAAACCATGGCAAGTGCAGCGTCAGCAGCGTCCGCCGCTGCCCTCCCAGCGTCTACAGCGTCGGCGAGCCAAGCAGCATCGGCAGGCTCCGGGGTAACAGCGGTCTCGGCTACATCAGCGGCTTCGTCACCCACCGGAACCGTGCTAGACCAAGCAATGTGGGCAGCGGTTCCAAGCGTCATCTGGGCGCTACTAATCCTAGCTACGCTTGTCTACTTTCGTGTCGAACTATCTCAACTCGTCAATGCCCTCGTGCTCCGCATCCGAGACGGCGCAGCTCTGAAAGTAGCGGGGCTAGAGATCGGCGCGGCCTCCGGTCTGGTTGCAAGACCCGGTGGCTTCTCAGCGGAAGACACACGAGTTGGCGTTCGGGCAGACGACGAGAACAGAGCACTTCAACGTCAAGGTCTATATGAAGCCGCTCGTGGCGCGATGCTTGTACATCGCCTCCAGCGCTCCACCGAAAACGGTCAGCTGTACGACATACTCATTTACGTCATCCCGCACAAATCTATGCTGACTGGGGTCGTCTCCGTCGAGTACTTCTTTGGTAACTACTGGGGGAACAAGATCTACCCATCACACGACCGAAGCAGAGGTTTTCCCGTTGTCACATCAGCGTACGGTCCATTTCTTTGTACCGCGAACGTTGTCTTCAACGATGGAACTTCGACGGTCATCTCCCGCTACATAGACTTCGAAATGGGAAACGTGGCACCTTATGCACCACTCGCCGGCTAACCCTTCAATCGAGATGAACCGCCCCGGGAATCGTGGAGGCTGTTTGGTTTAAGTCATGCAGCCGGCAGCGGTGCCATCTATGTTCCCATCGAGCTCATTGAACTGTTCCGCCGGCCCGGTTGGCAAGGGCTGGCCTTTCTGGTGCTCAACCTGGTGATCGTGGCGATCATGGTGCGAGCCCTGTTCTCGAGGCGCCGAATGGCGGCAACCCTGCTGCGGCCTGAGCCTTCCACCGAGAAAGCCGGGGCAGGCACGCAGGGCCAAACCGGTTCTCTCACACCTTAGGCATGGCACGCCGATGATGACGACGCCAAGCGGTTGGTTCTTCTGGGCAGCGCTGTCTGCCTGCTTCGCCGCACTCACGGCGATCTTCGCGAAGATCGGCATTCAAGGTGTCGACTCCGACTTCGCGACGCTCATTCGCACCGTCATCATCGTCTTCGTTCTGACTGCGTTTGTCGTGTACGCAGGCAAATGGAGCGACCCGCGTGCCTTGTCGCCGAAGACGCTGCTGTTTCTTTCGCTGTCGGCGTTGGCGACGGGCGCTTCCTGGGTCTGCTACTTTCGCGCGTTACAGATGGGAGATGCCTCAAAGGTGGCGCCCGTCGACAAGTTCAGCCTCGTGCTCGTTGCCGTGTTCGCCTTCGCGTTCCTCGGCGAACGCCCGTCAACGCGCGAGTGGCTGGGCATCGGCCTGGTGGCCAGCGGCGTCTTGGTGCTGGCATTCAAACGCTGATAGAAATGGGTCTGGTCGATCAACTTCGCACGGCGCTCGGTGGCCTGCCGGGTGTCGAGCAGGGGCCGTCGCGCTTCAATGCCCACCATCACGCCTGGTCGGTGTCGAGTCGCGAGTTCGCGCACCTGCACGCCGATGATTTGCTGGACCTGCGGCTGCCTCGCGCCACCCAGGCGGGTCTTCGCAGCGACCCGAAGGCGCACTTTCGCAAATCGCGCTCCGAATGGCTTGAGTTCGAGTTTCATACCCGAGAAGATGTCGCCCATTTGGCCCTGCTCGCCAGCGAGGCTTGGGCGGCTTGCAAAGAGGCTCGAAGGTGACGCTTGGGGCGGGGCACGCTCAACCGCTGCAGCCTCACACCTGAATGGGAACGACACGATGTACCGTCTTCATGGCTTCTGCCAGTCCGGCAACACCTTCAAGGTCGCGTTCCTGCTGCGCGCGCTTCGTCAACCGTGGGAGCCGGTATTCGTCGACTTCATGAATGGCGTCACGCGCACCGAGGAATGGCGCGGCCAATCCAATGAGATGGGCGAAGTGCCGATTCTTGATGACGGGGAGTTGCGCCTCACCCAGTCGGGTGTGATCCTGAGTTACCTCGCGCGCGAGCACGGTGCCTTCGGCGGTGCGGATGAAGCGGAACAGCGCGAGGTCTTGCGTTGGCTGCTGTTCGACAACCACAAGCTCACCAGCTATTTCGCCAGCTACCGTTTCATGAAGGCCTTCGGCCCGGTGGCTCCCGATCCGGCCGTGATGGGTTGGCTGCGAGGCCGGCTCGACAACGCGTTCGGGATCGTCGACAAGCACCTCGCATCGCGCGAGTTCATGGTCGGCAACACGCCCACGATTGCCGACATCTCACTGTGCGGCTATCTGTTCTACCCCGTCGAAGAAAGCGGGTTCGAGGTCGCCGAGCGCTTCCCTCATGTGAGCCAGTGGCTCGCCCGCTTGCGAAGCCTGCCGGGCTGGGCCGACCCGTACGACATTCTTCCCGGTGAAATCATCCAACCCAAGTGGTAGCTCACGCGCGAGCAAGCGCAGGCTGAAGATATGCTTCGGCACCCAGCCCACCGACACCGCAGAAGCGGGGCAGCGCTGGGTCTGAACCTTCCGATGCCCATTCGTTTCACTCTCGCCCTGGTCTTTGCCCTCTCGCTCGGCGCGTGCACAACGCTGCGTGGGCTCGACTGCCAAAGCGGCGAACAACTCGCCATTCAAGACTCGCTGTACTTCGGAACGGGCAAACCGCATGGCGTCGTCACCGCCGAAGAGTGGGCCGACTTTCTCCAGACCGAGGTGACGCCCCGTTTCCCGCAAGGCCTGACCGTGCAGGAAGCCTCTGGTCAGTGGCGCGGTGCAGATGGCGCGATCGTTCGCGAGGCAACGCACCTGCTGCAGCTCGTGCACCCGGACGACGCAGCCAGCGACAAGCGGGTGGCAGAGATCATCGCCTCGTACAAGGCGAAGTTTCAGCAGGAGGCCGTTCTTCGGGTGAGGGCCGGGGCCTGCGTGTCGTTCTAATACGCACTCAATCCCAATCACTGTCTGATCTGCAACGCATGCCAACTCTGGTGCACATCACCGACGAAAAGAACAGTGCCGCCATCGTAAGAAGCGGCATTCGTCTTCCGCGAAAAACAAGGGCTGTCTACTTCATGCCCGTGACGCAAAGTCACTTTGTCTCCCATCAGTGGATACGTGAGTTACGGCGGCGTGGTGCCAAAGTTTTGGTCGGCGTCTATTTCCGGCTCCCAAGTTCGGAGCCTGTTTGGGCGGGCAGATTCAACGTGCCACACAAGCTGATCACGCTGGGCGCGGCGATCAAAGAAATGCAATCACTTGAGGATCCGCTTGGCTACGAGGTTTTCGTCAACCGTGCCGTCCTTGCGTCGGAAATTCAGAAGATCCGCGCCGTTTCGCAGACTGTCGGCTGGCGATACATGCCGCACGCTCATGGCAGGGCACTTTGTGGGTGCCCCGCTTGCTTGCCCAGAGGCAGCATCAAATCGCGACGACTTCGTGAGCGCCTTGAACCGAATACCGTGCCGCCTTCTCTCAATGACGTGAAAGCGCGTCTGCTGAAGGAGTCAGGCACCGACGAGATCATCGAGCTGCTTTGGGCGCTCAGGTACAAGCGCCGGCGTTCGGATCCGTTGTTCCTCGAACTGCTGATGGCGAGTGGATCGAAGCCGGTACTTGAAGAGATCGCGCTCACGCTTCCTTTCTTTATGCACGCACGTTCGGTGCAGTTGTTGGAAGCGCTTGCGAATGACGAAGACCCTAACGTCGCCACTTTCGCCAAAGAAGGCCTCGCCGAGATATTCAAGAGAAGAGGGGTGTTGCAACGTGAAGCCTGATCTGTCAATGATGAGGACGCATCAGTGATCTCGCTGTTCCTCAAATGCCTTCTCGGCGCGGCCGCGGTGCTGGTCATTGCGCTGCTGTCGCGCTCCAAGAGCTTTTTCATCGCGGGGCTGGTGCCGCTGTTCCCGACCTTCGCCCTGATCGCGCACTACATCGTCGGCTCCGAACGTTCGGCGGCCGATCTGCGGACCACGGCGCTGTTCGGCCTCTGGTCGCTGATCCCCTACGCGATCTACCTGCTCGTGGTCTATTGGCTGAGCACGCGATTCGCGCTGATGGGCACCTTGCTGGCGGCCACGGGAGCGTGGATCGTTGCTGCCGCGGTGCTCTTGCTCGGGTGGTCGCACTTTTACCGATGAGGCAAGGTGCTCAATGTATGGCGTCACCACGCAGGCGGCGCAGCACCACCTCGGCGTGAAGTGCGAGTTGCTCGAGGGCGGCCTCGAGTTCCTCTGCCGTTGCATTGAGCTGCTCGGCGCGTTCGCGCAGCGCCTGCAAGGTGTTCGGTGAATCGGCCTGGCTGCCTGCCGAACCGCTCCTGGAGTCGAGATCGTCTGCCACGTGGTTCCCCTTGAGTTGCCTTCAAGGAAGTTTTGTCGAGACGGAAGGTGCGGCCAATCGGCGTGGGTTACCAGCTTGTGTAGGAATAGTCCACCGTGTCGAGGCCATTGGGCGCGGTTTCTGCGGCCAGGCGCATGGGCTTAGCTTGCGTCCAGCGCGAGCCGATTGACGCGGTGTGAGGCGGCATGCCAGGCCAGCGGCAAGGCCACCAGCGAGGCGATGAGCCCGAACACCGCCGCAGCCGTCCAGCCACCGGCTTGCACGCAGGCGGCCATGATTGGCGGGCCGAGCAAGGAGCCCGAGGCACCGCATTGGGCGAGCATGCCGTTGGCACGCACCATCTGCCCTGGCTCGCTGGCCAAGCGCGGCAGCAATGCGAAGGCGAGGCTGGCGAACACGCCGCCCAGCATGTTGAGCAGCACCGCCAGGCCGATGGCCACATGGGCTTGCGGTGCCGTGGTGAACACGCCGAACAGCAGCAGCGGAGGCAGCCCCAACGACGCCATGACCGGCCAGCGCACGCTTGCGCCATGGCGCAGCAGCCAGGCCGCCAGTGCGCTCCCGGCGATGCCCGACACGGACGCGACCGCCGTCCACTGCCCGGCAGCTTGCGCACTGAGGCCGACCTCGCGCACCAGCAGCGTCGGCAGCAACGCGAGCGCGCCGATTTCGAACAGCGCGAACGCACCGAAGCCCAGGGCCAGGCACCACATTGCAGGCGCCAGCCTGGCCGTGGGGCGCCGGGTGGAGGCCGGGGCTTCCGCATGGTCGGGCAAGTGCGCGCGCCACAACACGCCCCACAAGGCCACGGCGACGATGCCGCCCGCTGTCATCGCTCCGCGCCAGCCCCAGGCCGCCGCCAGGCCCGCGCTGGCCCAGGCGCCGAGTGCCAGGCCTGCTGGAACGAAGGTGCTCCACAGCGTCAAGGCCAGGCCTTGCACGCGTGCGCCGAAGGCCTCGGCGTGATGGGCGATCAACACCGGCGCGCTGACGATCACGCCCAGATACCCCGCAGCTTCCAGCAGCCTCCAGCCGAACAGGCCGGTGACGCCTTGCGCCCACGCACCGCCGAGCCCGGCCAGTGCGAGGCAAGCCACGCCGCCATACAGCGTATGGCGCAAGCCGAGCCGGTGCGCGAGCAGCCCGGCTACCGCCCCGAGCGTGGCGCCGCCGACCTCAATCAGCGAGATCGCAATCGCCACCACCGGCAGACTCAGCCCGAGGGAACTCGCGATCAGCGGCGCCAATGCCGACAACTTGCCGAGCTGCGCAGCCGCCAGCAGTCCGCACAGGTACAGCAGCACGACCACCGGCCAGGGGGAGGGCGCTTTCGTCATTCGACTGCCCACTCGCAGCCGAGGGCCGGATTTGCGGCGCTAACATCAGCGCCAGCATGTCCACGCCCCTTCAGATCCGCAGTGGCGACGAACGTGCGTTGGGGCGCTCGCTGCGCACCTGGCGCGCGTTGCGGCGCATCAAGCAGTTGCACGCCGCGCAACTGCTGGGCGTGTCGCAGGCCACCGTGTCGCGTTGGGAAAACGGCCAGACGCCCCCGTCGCTCGATGAAGCCGAGCGATTGCGGTCCTTGATGGCCGCGCGCCTGGACAGTGCTGCCGACCAAGTGCTGGCGCGGCTGGTGCAGCAATCGGCCGCGCCGGTGCATTTGATCTGCGACCTGACGCACCGCCTGCTCGCCGCGTCGCGTGCGCGCGAGGTGCAGTTCAAGGTGCCAACGAGCCAGCTGATGGGCACCTCGCTGTGGCGCTATGCCAGCGAAGACATCGTTCGTGCCGAGGCCCAGCTGGCTGACCACGGCTGGTTCGGCCCCACGCCGCCGGCGATCGAGTTCCACACCCGCGCCCGCGAGAGCGACGACCTGGCGATCTTCGCCTGCGACATGCGCTGGGTGCGCTTTCAGCTGTCGGACGGGAGCTTCGTGCGGCTGGTCGAAAGCGTGACGAAGCCGGATGCACAGCCCGCTCACGCGGCGCCACCGGCCAGCCAGTCCGCCATCTCGGCCAGCGAGTCGCACTGGCGATAGCGCGGGTGGTCGGCCGGCGCCTGCGCCGCCTCGTGCGCCCAGACGAGCGGGTAGGGGATGAGCACTGCAGCGCAGCCCGCGTCGAGCGCCGGCAGGATGTCTGAGCGCACCGAGTTGCCGGCCATCAGCGCACCCTGAGGCGCAACGCCGTGGCGGGCAAACGCGCGGCGGTAGGTGTCAGTCGTTTTTTCGCTGACCACCTCCACGCCCGAGAAGAAGGCGCCCAGGCCTGACGCGGCGAGCTTGCTCTCTTGGTGGAACATGTCGCCCTTGGTGATGAGCACCAGCGGCGCGATGGCGGCGAGCCGCTCCAGCGCCTCGGGCACGCCGGGCAGCGGTTCGACCGGGTGGCGCATCAGCTCGCGGCCCGAGCTCAGGATCTCGGCCAGCACCGTGGCCGGCACCTTCGCGTCACTCAGCTCGAGCGCCGTCTCCAGCATCGACAGCGTGAAGCCCTTAGCGCCATAGCCGTAGGTGCCGAGGTTGCGCCGCTCGACGGCAGCGAGCGCATCTTCCACCCGGGCCGCGTCAGCCCAGGGCGCCAGCAGCGTGTTGAAGCGGTCGTGGGTGAGGCGAAACAGGGTTTCGTTGTGCCAGAGCGTGTCGTCCGCATCCAGGCCGATGATCTTCGGAATGTTCATGTGGCGACAGCTTACCGGCCACCGCCGCCGGGGCGCTGAATGAATTATTCAGCGGCGGCCATCTGCTCCCTGCGGGCACGGCGCGAGCCCGCATCACGTGGCCATCAGCCGGGCGTGATGCCCAGTGCGGCCAGCTGCCGCCTCAGGCGCGTCACCTCTTCGATCAGGTCGGCCGTCAGCGCGGCCAGCTGCGGGTCGGCATCGAAAGTGGTTTCCAGCGCCACGATGCGGCGTGCCCGGGCCAGCGTGAGGCTGTCGAAGCGCCACACCCCGCTGCGGTTGTCGACCGGCAGCACCTCGGCCTCCACCCGGGCCAGCACCCAATCGATGCTCACGCCGCACGAGTGGGCGAGTTCGTCGACAGACAGGACGGGGCCGTCGAGCGCTTCGCCCGGCTCGGCCGACAAGAGAATGGCAATTTGCATGCTCAGGCTCCGCTGCGTTGACGTGGCTCGAACGCCGGGAACGCTTTGGCCATCGCGGCATAGGCCGCGCGGGCGTCGTCGCTGTCGGCGGGAGGCAGGGCGATTTCGAGTTCGAGGTAAAGATCACCGGGCGCGCTGCCCGGGATACCGCGCCCCTTGAGCCGCAGCTTGCGGCCTGCTCGCCAACCGGCAGGCAGGCTGACTTCGGTCTCGCCGCTGGGCGTCTGGACGACGGCAGTCGCGCCCAGGCTGGCCTCCCACGGGCTCACCGGCACCCGCTGGTACACGTCGCGCCCCTCGGTGCGCCAGCGCGCGTCGGCCTTGAAGAGCACCTCCAGCAGCAGATCACCCGCCGGGGCGCCACCGCTGCCGGGGCTGCCGCGGCCGGCCAGGCGGATGTGTTGGCCTTCGTACACGCCCTTGGGGATGCTGACCTGCAGGTTGCGCGTCTCGTTGACCACGCGGCCTTCGTCATCCATGCGTGCGCTGCGCAGTGCGATGGTTCGCTCGGCGCCTGCGTAGGCATCGAGGATGTCGAGTTCGATCTTGGCATGGTGGTCGCTGCCACGCCGCGAGAGGGGTTCGCGGCCTCGACCCGGGCCTTGTGCTGCGCGCCCGGCCGCACGCCCGAAGAGCTGCTCGAAGAAATCGCTGTGCAGCACGTTGTCGGCGCCGGCGTCGGAGAACTCGAAACCGGCATCCCAGTTCGGCGGCGGGCGGAAGTCGCCACCGCCCTGCGCTTCGCTGCCCAGCGTGTCGTAGGCCACGCGTTTCTCGGGGTCCGAGAGCACGGCATTGGCCTCGTTCAACTCCACCATGCGGTCGGTGGCGTCGGCCGCCTTGCTGACGTCGGGGTGGTGCTGGCGCGCGAGCTTGCGATAGGCCTTCTTGATCTCATCGGGCGTGGCTGTGCGGGCCACGCCGAGGGTCTTGTAATAGTCCTTGAATTCCATGCGCCGGGATCCTGTGCCGCGTGGCAGGCGCCTGTGTTCAGGTGGTGGGAACGCGCAGATCGAACTCGCGCAGCATCACCGGCTCCAGTGAACCGGCCGCCACGCGCTTGACGACGGCCGCGGCGATGTCGCTGGCGTGGGCGGTGTAGGTCTCCATCGGATCCTCGCCCTTGGAGGTGGGGCGGAAGCGGTAATGCAGGGTTTCGCGGCTGATGCTGGCGCCGATCAGCTGGCCGTCGATCGGCACCCAGAAGCGCACGGCGCCCGATTCCTGATGGAAGAAAGGTTCTTGTGTCATGGGCGATCTTAGGGCGAAGGCATAGCTAGCGCCGAAGTTTGTGAGGCCAAGGGCGTTTGGGCAGCAAAGTCGAGCTGGCTGCGGATGGCCTCGGCCACGCGATCGAGCCGGTGCCGAGAGAGCCGCACGGTCATCTCCAGCAGCAGGCGCACGTCGTTGTCGGCATCCATGCCCTCAGGCAGCGACACCCCCTGGATCTCGACCGCGTGAACGACCGCGCCCCAGCGCGCAACCTGCTCCCCGATGGCCAGGCGCAGCTGTGTGCCGATGGCACCCGGCTCCGACAGCAGCGCCGCGAGGGTGGACTCGGGAATGCAGGTTCCCAGAATGGCCTGCACGACGTCGCCGATCGCCTGCCGCGAGCCGGCCAGCGAGGTCTTGGCCTCTTGCGCATGCGGCATGTGCCAGCACACCACCGCTTCCACGTTCACCGGCACGCCGTCGAGTGTCAGCACCTGTTCGACATGAAAGGGCGTGATCTGCAGGGCCTGCTCGATCGGGCTGACCGTGCTGTCGGCGAGCTGCTGGGCGGAGTGGGTCGGGTTCATGTGGAGCCTCCTATTCAGAGAGTGCTCCGCTGCAGCGGGTTTGTATGTGCGCCAGCGCATGTAGAAAGGGGCGAATTCGACCGTCTCGGCGTGCCGGCCTACGCGGTGGCGTCTTCTGCGCCTGCATCGCGACGAGGCGTTGTGACGCCGCTTATGTGCGCTGTCACACAGAGCGAAATGACAGGTCTGCCCACACTCGGACACCGAGAGGCTCACGCCTTTCGACGTCGTACCCCGCCGCTTGTTTGCAGTGAGGCTCGATCACCTTCAACCGAGGAATCCCCATGAGCACTCATCCCGTTCGTTCTTCTGCTGCCGCGCTGCTGGCCGTGACGCTTGTCGTCACGCTGGGCGCGTGCGCCAGCACGCCCCCGCCGGCCGAGCAGATGGCCGTCGCAACGTCCGCCGTTCAGCGGGCCGACACCGCAAGCACCGCCGAGAACGCCCCGCGCGAGCTGCAGATCGCCAAGAGCAAGCTGGCTGCGGCCAAGCAGGCCGAAACCAGCAAGGACTATGACCGTGCGCGGCAACTGGCCGATGAGGCGCAGGTGGATGCGCAAGTCGCCGAGCTTCACGCTCAGGCCGAGCGCTCGCGCAAGGCCGCGCAAGAGACGCAAGACGCCGCTCGTGTGCTGAGCGAAGAGATCAACCGCAAGACCCCTCGCTAGGGCCTCACCTGACAACAGGAGCTTCCATGAACACCCGAATTCTTTACTTCGCTGCGCTCGCCGCCACCTTGGCCGCCTGCAGCACCACGCCCACCCGGAACAATGCCCTCGAACAGGCACGCATGCGCTACCAGTCGGCGCAGAGCGACTCGCAGGTGGCTTCACTGGCACCCGAGGAGCTGAAGCGCGCCGGCGAATCGCTGCGCATGGCCGACAAGGCATGGTCTGATGGCGGCACGCCGGCCGCTGTCGACCACCTGGCCTACATGACCACGCAGCGCGTGACCATCGCGCAAGAGACCGCAGCCAGCCTGTCGGCCCAGGCCGTGACCGCAGGTGCTGCTGCCGAGCGCGACAGGATGCGTCTGGCCGTGCGAACCAACGAGGCCGACGCGGCCAAGGTGCAACTGGCTCAATCGCAGCAGAGCAATTCGCAGAAGACTGCAGAGTTGGCGGCCGCAGAAGCTGCGGCCCAGCGCGACAAGGCCCGCGTGGAGCGCCGCGACGCACGTGTCAGCGATCTCGAGATGCAGCTCAAAGACCTGAACGCAAAGAAGACCGACCGTGGCATGGTCGTCACCTTGGGCGACGTGCTGTTCGACAGCGGCAAGTCGCAACTGTTGGCCGACGGCTCGCGCAACATGGCCAAGCTGGCCGAGGTGTTCAAGAAGAATCCGCAGCGCAAGGCGTCGATCGAGGGCTACACCGACAGCGTCGGTTCTGCCAATTCGAACTACGAGCTCTCCGGCCGGCGCGCCAGCGCAGTGATGGCGGCGCTCGTGAGCCTGGGCGTACCGGCTGACCACCTGAGCACGCAAGCGCATGGTGAAGAGATGCCCACCGCGACCAACGACACGGCGGCCGGTCGGCAAATGAACCGCCGCGTGGAGATCGTCTTCGCCCCGATGGCGGACGACGGCGCGGCCAAGGTTCAGTGAGCTGACATGCCGCTGTCCGCAGGCCATCGGGCCGGTACGGCGGCGTTTGCTCGTTCTTCGTTTTTTACCTACTGAAAGGGCTCGCCATGACCACCCTGTTTCGCCGCGCTGCGGCCATCGTCGCCTTCATTGGCATCAGCGGCCTCGCGGCCTGCGCATCCACCGACAAGCATGAGGGCACGGTCGAGTACGTCGACGACACGATGATCACCGCGAGGGTCAAGGCCGCGGTGATGAGCGAGCCCAGCCTGAAGTCCTCGGAGATCAACGTCGAGACCTTCAAGGGCAGGGTGCAGATGAGCGGTTTCGTCAAGTCTCAGGCCGACATCGAAGCGGCCATGAAAGTGGCGCTCGGCGTGAAGGGCGTGAGCTCGGTGGCCAACGACATGCGCCTGAAGTAGGCGTCGCGTCACCGCTGGGCGAAAGCTCAGACGGCGCTCTTGGCCTGGTCCTGCGCTTCGATGAAGGCCTTGCGGAATTCCATCGGCGACGAGATGCCGGCGATGGGGGCCTGCGGGTCCCCGGCACCGGCGATCACCAGCGTGCCGAAGTTGAACAGGCGGCCGAGGATTTCCTGGTCGACCTGGATGCTCTCGACCTTGTTGATGTTGATCTCGACCGTACGCCGGCGAACGAAGCCGTGCTTCACGATCACCCGCCGCGTCGTGATGGCCAGCTCGGTGGTCTTGTAGCGCACGTAGGCCATGATCAAGAAGATCAGCCCCAGGCCGAAGGCCGGCAGCAGCACGATGCCGAGTGCGATCAGGTGCCACATCGACCAGAGGCTGATGTGCCCGAGGTGGACGATCTTCTCGTCCTTGACCAAGGCGCCTTCCACATAACTCGTCATGCGTCTTCCCGGTTGCGTTGCGACGGCCGAGTGTAGTGGCCACTGCTTTCCCGTTGTACAGCCTAATGCTGGCCGAACCGGAAGCGCACCAGTGCCATCGCAAGCGCGAAGATGAACCCGTACGCGAAGCGGTCCAACAGGACGAGTTCCTGCTCGCGGCGGCGGCGCCACGCACCAAGGGCCGCCATCGACAGACCGGCGACCACAGGCGCAAGCACCAGGTTCGCAACCTGAAGACGATGCGAGACGATGAAGAGGTTCGGAAAGGCCCATAGACTGAGCCCGCCCGCGACCGCACCGAACACGGCGTAGCCCGTGCCGGCCAGCAAGGGGTGAGGTTGCTTGTTGAACGGCGACTTGAGGCTGTGCAGCCCGAACTCGAACAGCACTTCCAGGACGATCTGAAGCAGCACCTCGCCGAGGAACTGGAAGAGGAGTTCGAAGATGATTTCCATGCGAGCGATGCTAGGGCCTAAGGCATGCCCGCGAGCGGGGTCTACCGCCTCACTGCCGCGGCACGTAGCGCTCCATCTCCACCGCCGCGATGTGGTACCCGCTGACGCCCATGCGTGAATCCTGGCGCATCGTCTTCATGATGCCGCTCACCTGGGCCATGTCCATGGCCTCGAAGCCCTTCACGGGCTCGGGCAGGGTCACGTGGACGATCTGGTTGGCGGCTGGTGGCGGCGAATGGATGCAGGCGCCGAAGTACGGTACCAACAGAAACTCGCGCAACTCGGCGGCAGGCCCGTCGAGCGGCACGATGTAGCCCACGAGTCGCACCGCCTCGCCGTTCAGCGCGTTGACGGTCGGCGCGTTGTCCCAGGTGGCGCGCATGTCCTGCAGAAAGCGTTGTGACCGTGGGTCGCTGTCTTTCATCGCGTTGAGGTCGAGTTCGCGTAGCCGCTGGGTCGGGTCCCACTCCTTGGGCGTCAGCTCCCACCAGCGGATCAACCTGAAGCTGCGCGGCGCATCGGCACTGCGCCGCCACCTGCGAAGGTCGCCCGCCACGCCGGCGAGCAGCACCACGGCGCCAGCGACCAGTGCGGTGCGCTTCATCCACTGGCGTCTGGAGGTGTTCACGGGCTCAGCGCCACGGCCGTGGCGTGTTCCGCAGGTCGCGCAGCCAGTGCATCAAGCGCTGGTGCAGCGCCAGCCGGCGGCGAGCCAAGGCACTGCGACGGCGCAGCCTCGACTGCCACCGGCGGCGCCTGGCCGTTTGCCTGAGATAGCGTGGCGACAACTTGGCGTCGCGGTGCATCCAGCGGTGAAGAATCGCGCCCACGGCCAGCGCAGGCAATACCGCCATCACCAGCATCGGCACCCATGGCTTCAATGCTTGCCCTGGTAAAGCGACACGGCTTGCCCGTCCATGCGGTAGCCCGAGGTGCCCATCGCCGTGTCACTGATGGCGGTGTGCAGCTCGCCGCTGACCCAGATCGCATCCATCATGCGGATGCCCTTGGCCGGCGTGGCCAAGGTCACGTGGATGACCTGGTTGGCCGGCGGCGGCGGGGTGTGGATGCAGGCGCCGAAATACGGCACGAGCAGGAACTCGTGGAGGGTCTCGCCTTCGGCGTCGAGCGGGACCACGAAGCCGGCGATGCGGATGCGGGTGTTGTCCATCGCCGGCTCGGTGGGCGCGGTGTCCCACGAGCGTTTCAGGCGTTCGAGTGCAGCAGTGGCCTGCGGGTCGCCGTCTTGCATGCGGCCGAGGCTGAGCACGCTGACGCCTTTCATCGGGTCCCAGTCCTTGGGCATCAGCGCGTCCCATTCGGTGAGCTTGAAGTCGCCCGCCTTGGCATTGGCCTTGCCGGCCGGTGCGAGCTTGTCGCCGACGCGGTAGCCGGGTGACGAGGCCGCCTTGTCGGCCGCGAACGCCATGGTTGGCGAGATCGTGTGGGCCGCGATCGCGGCGGCGAGCAGAAGGGTCCAGTGTTTCTTCATCGTGCAACTCCTACAAGCGGGGAGACAGACCATCGGCGAGCGCCAGTCGGCACGCACGCCACGCAGGGATGGCGCCGGCCAGCAGGCCGGCCAGCAACACGCCGCCGAGCAGCGGCCATTCGCCGGACGATGCGACCCACGCGTGGATCGTCATGCCGAAACTCGACTCCAGCCACGGGCCTGCGAACAGCGCGACCACGGCGAGCAGCGCCAGCCCGATCGCTGAGCCCACCATGGTGGCGGCCACGCTCTCGGCCACCACCAGCGTGGCGATGTGCCGCGGTCCGGCCCCCACCGAGCGAAGAATGGCCAGCTCGCGGCGGCGCTCGTTCAGGCTCGCGAGCACCACGGCCACCATGCCAGCCAGCCCGATGACGACGATCATCGCGGACACTGCCAGCAACGTTCGCTCGGCTACGCCGACCACGCGCCACAGCTGGTCGAGCGCCACGCCGGGCAGCACGGCCAGCAGCGGTTCGCCAGCGAACTGGTTGACGTCGCGCTGCACCCTGAACACGGCACCGCGGCTCTTCAGCCCGACCAGCATCGCGGTGATGGTCTTGGGCTTGAGGTCGAACTTGCGCACGTACTCGGGCGGGATCACCAGGCCGGGAATGGGTGCGCCGGCCTGCCAGTCGAGATGGATTGCCTCGATCGCTTCGAGGCTGATGTGCACCGTGCGGTCCACCGGCGTGCCGGTGCGCGCGAGGACGCCGACCACCGTGAACGGCTTGTCCGCGTGCTCGGCCAGGCCCGGCCCGCCAGCGCCATGGCTCAGCGTGATGTGCTGGCCCAAGCCGTAGTGAAGCGAGTCGGCCACGTCGGCACCGATCACGGCTTCGAACACACCGTCGAGTGTGCCGCTGAACGCACGCCCGGCGCTCAGGGTCAGCGGCTTGCGGTAGCCGTAGCGAAAGTGCTCGAAGTAGCCCGTGCTGGTGCCCAGCACCGCAAAACCCTTGTGTGAATCGCCCAGCGACACCGGCACCGCCCAGGCCACGGCGGGGTTGGCGGCAATGGCCTCGAAGCTGCTCCAGTGCACGTTGTTCGTCGCTTCGCCGAGGCGGAACACGGCGTAGAGCATCAGCTGCACAGGGCTCGTGCGAGCGCCGATCACGAGGTCGGTGCCCGAGACGGACTGCTCGAAGCCTTCACGTGCCGCAACGCGCGCGCGTTCCACGCCGAGCAGCATCGTCACCGACAGCGCGATCGCCATCACCGTGAGGCCGAGCGTGGTGCGGCGGTTCCAGGCACTGGCCAGCGCCAAGCGGAAGAGGTACTTCATGACGCCGCCTCCTCGACGACGCTGGCGGCGCGGTTGAGTTCATGCAGCGCCACCTCGCGCGTGAAGTGCGATGCGAGCCGCCGGTCATGGCTGACGAAGAGTAGGCTGGCGTTGGAGGCAGCGCACTCCTGCAGCAGCAGGTCGAGAAACCGGTCTTGCCGTTGCGCGTCGAGCGCCGAGGTGGGCTCGTCGGCAATCACGATCTCGGGCCGCCCGATCAGTGCGCGAGCCACGGCCACGCGCTGCTGCTGGCCGACGGAAAGCTGCGTCACCGGGCGCTCCGTCAGCTCGGGCGCGAGGTCGAGCGCCCGCAGCAGGCGGTGCGCTTCGGCTTGCGGCGTCGGGCCGGCTTTCTGGTTGCGCCGTGCCGAGAACCGGCAGGGCAGCAACACGTTGTCGAGCACGCTGAGGTAGGGAATCAGGTTGAACTGCTGGAAGACGAACCCGATGTGGTCGACGCGGAAGCGGTCTCGCGCCGCGCTGCCCAGGGCTTCGAACTCGGTCGTCTGGCTGTCGATGGCGATGCTGACCTGGCCGTGCTCGGCCACCAGCACGCCGCCGAGCAGGCCCAGCAGCGTGCTCTTGCCGCTGCCGCTGGGCCCGTGCACGAAGATGCGCTCGCCGGCGTGGACTTCGAAGTGCTCGATGTCCACGCAGGGTGCTTGATCGCGGTTCCACCGGAACCGCAACTCGTTGACGCTGACCAGAGGCTGCTGCATCGCGGGGCCTACCACTTGACCGTGCGCTGGCCTGCGGACAGCACCGTGGCCGACTGGCCCCTCGGGCCGACGACCTGCACGTTCAGCTTGCGAAAACCCGGGAAGGCCTGCAGCAGGCGCACGTCCATGCCGGTCAGCTTTTCAGGTGCCGCACAACGCCAGCCGAAGCTGGCATCGAGGTCGGCGTGGCCGTCTTCGTCCTTCTTGGCCTCGGGCTGGGTTGGCTTGGGTTCGCCGAGCAGCTCGGGCGCCAGCGCACCCGATTCCAGTTGAACCGACGACAAGGTGCACAGCGCCGCGGGCGTGGGTACGAAGAGGTTCTGTGCCTGGCGCAGCTTCGCCGCCATCGCGCGAACCGCGCCGCGCTCTGGGTCGGTTCGCGGCGCGTGCTCGAAGCCGAGCACGTTGTCGAGCGGGCTTTCCAGGGCGATGTCGAGCTGGTTGCCGTCGACAGTGACGCGCAGCTCGGCAGCGCCGTGGACATGGGCACCGGGCTCGTGGGCTTGTGCCGCGAAGCACGCGACGAGCACTGTGGCCGCCCATGAAATTTGCAATGAACGATACATGGCAATGGACTCCATTCGGGCGGTGGTCAGAACGTGAACGGCTTGCTCAGCGTGACGTAGAGCGTGCGGCGCGGGCCATACTGCGGCGCGCCGACACCGATTCCGCTGCCGTCGCGCAGCTGGTAGCTGCGGTCGAACAGGTTGAGCACCGACACGCGCGTGTCGACCTTGCCGAACGAGCCGAGATCGAACGGCCGGGCCACCGAGGCGTTCACCTGCGTGTAGCTGGGCAGGTGCTCCGAGTTGGCAAAGCCGTTGCGCAGGCCGCTGCCGTAGAGCACGTCGCCGCCGACCACGGTGCTGTCGCCGAAGCGGTACGACACGCCGGTCGAGACGGCCACGGTCTGGTCGTGGTCGAGGTGGACCCAGTTGTTGGCGATGTAGTCGAGTTCATCCTGCTCGAAGTTGAACTGCCCCGTCTCGACGCCCTTGCCGAGTGCGCGCGAGACGGTGAGGTTGGCGTAGCCGGAGAGGCGCTCGTCCTTGTAGGAGGCCGACAACTCGACGCCGTAGATCTTGGCCTTCTCGAAGTTGAAGGCCGAGTAGATCAGCGCGTTGCCAAACTGGCCTTCGTCCTGCAGGTGGCGGACCTTGCGGTAGTAGCCATCGAGACCCAACGTCACGCGCGGTGTGAGCTGGTGCGAGATGCCGGCGTCCAGGTAGTCGGACCGTTCCGAGCGAACGGCGGTGTTCGCGTCCGAGGGCAGGGCGTTGGTCGTGCCCTGGAATTTATCGATCGAGGTGATGTCAATCTTCTCGGTGGGCGGCGGCGTGAAGTAGCGGGCGTAGCCGGCGTGCACGCGGGTGTCGTCACCCAGCTGGTAGGTGAGGCCCAGGCGCGGGCTGAGCTGCGATTCGTCGGCCACGGTCGATACCTTGTCGTAGCGCACGCCGTAGTTCACCGTGAGCGCCTTGGTTGGCTGCCATTCGTCCTGCAGGTAGATGCCGTAGAGGTTGCCGCTCAGCGAGCCGTTGTCGCTGATGGTGACTGGCGTGGTGCTGGTCTGGTTGCCGTCGGCATCGGCCGGGAACACCGTCGATTCGTTGGCGACCGTGCCGCGCTCGTGCTGCAGGAAGAGGCCCGCGCGCAGCGTGTGCTGCGCGTTGAGGCGGTCGCTCAGGTCGAACTGCATGCCGGTGGCGGTGTTCTTGCGCAGCACGTCGGCAGCGACGCCGTTGTAGGTGAGGTCGCCGACCGGGTCGGGCTGGTAGTGCACGTCGCTGTAGCGGCGGAACAGCGAGACCTGGTAGTCGACGTTCTTGTCGAAACTGGACTGGAACGAGACCACCTGGAAGTCGTTGCGTTCGCGCTGGTTGGCGTTCAGGTCTTCGGAGGCGATGGGTGCGGCCCCGGCCATCGTGAAGGTGGGCGTCTCTCCGGTCACGTTCGGAATCTGGAACTTGCTCTGCGACTTGCCGAGCATCACGCTGACGCGGCTGTCGTTGTCGAGCAAGTAGCTCAGGTACGCGAAGCCCTTGCCTTGCTTGGTTTCGTCGTGCAGCGCGTCTTTGGTCGACATCGGGTTCTCGATGCCAACGTCGTTCTGCAGGTAGGAGCCGGTCACGAAGTACGACAGGTTGCCGCTCGTGCCACCCACGTTGGCGCTGGTTTCGCGGTGGCCGTGGCTGCCGACGGTCACATCGATGCTGCCGCCATTGGCCATGTCGGCACCCTTGCTGTGGATGTCGACGATGCCGGCCGTGCGGTAGCCGTACTGGGCGGGCAGGGCGCCGGTCAGCACGCTGATCTGGTTGGCGAAGCGCGTGTCGAGCACCTGGCCGAAGCCGCTGATCGACTCCGGGATCACGACGCCGTTCAGCCGGTATTGCAGGTTCGCGTGATCGCCGCGCACGTGCAGCTGGCCGTACGAGTCGCCCACCACGCCGGGTGCGCGCAGGATCACCTGGTTCAAGGGCGTGGCGTCGCCGAGCGGCATGTTGGCAATGTCGGCCTCGCTGAAGCGGTAGATGGTGCTGCCCGTGTCGGGAGAGAGCGAGCTGCGTGCTGCATCGAGCTTCTGGCGGGTGCTGATCACTTCGACGCGATCGAGCTGCTGGGCCGAAGCAGGGGCTGCGGTGGTGGTGGCGGCGATGGGTGTTGCGTCGTCGGCGTGCGCGCTGGCCCCGCCAAGCGCGAGTGCAATGGCCGCAGCGATGGGCTGCAGGGCGTGGGTGCGTGATGGGAAATTCATGTTCTGTGCGTCACTGAAAGGCGGGCGACAAGGGCGCCGGGCCAGGGGTCGGGCAACACATCAATGCCGTCGATGCGAACGGCAGGCGGACTTCGGGTCCGAAATGGCGATGTGCGGAATGGAGCCTGTCGGCGCTCAGGCCGGCAGGCGCAGGCTCAACCCAGGGCGGGTGGTGCGCGCGACAGATAGGCCACCAGGGCGGTGGCCAGGGAAGGGACTGTCAGCCGGAAGAGGGGCTGGACATGATCGAACGGGTCGGGAACAACGAGGGCCGGTGGCGGTGCAGGTAATGCCGCGCCGAAGGCCACGAGGCCGTCGCAGGCATCGCAATGCTCGGTGGCGGGCGCGCCCTTCTTGGCCTGCGTGGCCTCGACGGCATGCGACAGCCAGTGCTGCGTGGCGTGCTGTTGCGAGAACAACAGCATCAGGCCGAGCGCCACGTGGGCGAGCAGCCTGCGCAGGTTCAGGGCGGCATTCATCGGGCGTGGCCCTGATGGGTGCGGGCAGGGCGAGCGCGCTTCACCGGCTGCTGGCAGTCGGCGCAACGGCCGTAGAGCGTGAGCTCGTGGCTTTCGACGGTGAAGCCCGCGGGCGCCAGCTTGGCCAGGTTGCCGGGGCATTGGTGCACGTCGAACACGCGGTCGCAGGCGCTGCACTGAAAGTGATGGTGGTGTTCGTGCTGCGCCGATTCGTAGCGCGGGCTGTCGCCCGGCAGGTTCACCACCTGGATCTCGCCCGCTTCCAGCAGCAGCTTCAGGTTGCGGTAGACCGTGGCCTGCCCGAGCGCGGACACATCGGCCTGCGCGCTGGCCAGCACCTCTTGCGGTGACAAGGGGCGCTTCGCCGCGTCGATCACGGCGCGGATGGCTGCGCGTTGGCGGGTGGAGCGTTCCATGTCGGAGAGTGGATGCGAGAAGGGCTTTGCGTCGCTGAAGTGGCGATCATCCCATGTTACGATAATGAGAAGCCATTTTCATTAGTGACCTTTACGTTTTTTTGCCAGACCGGATGACCACCGCCACCTTTCGCAGCCTGCTGATGTCGGGCGTCGTTCGTCGCCTGCTCGGGGCCGCCGCGCTGGTGAGCCTGCTCTGGCTGGCGGTGGGCTGGGCTCTCGGTGAGCCTCGCTGAAGCTGCCATGAGCGTGGCCATCCACATCGACGACCTCACGCTGGCGTACGGCGGGCACCCTGCCGTGCATCATTTGTCGGGGACTTTCGAGGCTGGCTCGCTGACCGCCGTGGTCGGCCCGAACGGCGCCGGCAAGAGCAGCCTGCTGGCAGCATTGATCGGGCACCTCAAGTCTGCCGGTGGGCGCATCTCGCTGCCCGAGGCCGCCACCGGCCGCATTGCCTACCTGCCGCAGCAGGCCGAGATCGATCGCGGCTTTCCGATCCGCGTGCTCGACGTCGTGATGCTCGGCCATTGGGGCAGGCTTGGCAGTTGGCGCGAGGCGACACGGCAACACCAGGCCGAAGCGAAGGCTGCGCTCGACGCGGTCGGGCTTGCAGGCTTCGAGCGCCGCGCCATCGGTGAGCTGTCGGTGGGCCAGTTCCAGCGGGTGCTGTTCGCGCGTGTGCTGTTGCAAGACGCCTCGGTGATCCTGCTCGATGAACCCTTCAATGCCATCGACGCACGCACCACCGCCGACCTGCTCGCCGTGGTGCGGCGCTGGCACGGTGAAGCGCGCACCGTGGTGGCGGTGCTGCACGACATAGAACAGGTGCGGGCGCATTTCCCACGCACCTTGCTGCTGGCGCGCGAGCCGGTGGCCTGGGGGCCGACGGCCGAAGCCTTGTCCGCGCAGAACCTGTTCCGCGCACGGCAGATGGCCGAGGCCTGGAACGACGCCGCCGCGTGGTGCCGCGACACGCCAGACAAGGTCGCGGCATGACGCTCGCCGCAGAGCTTCAATCGGCCTTCATCCAGCCGTTCGCCGAGTTCGGCTTCATGCGCCGTGCCCTGGTGGCCTGCATCGCGCTCGCGCTCAGCGGCGGCCCGCTCGGCACCCTGCTCGTCGTGCGCCGCATGAGCCTGGTCGGCGATGCGATGGCCCACGCGCTGCTGCCGGGCGCGGCGATCGGCTTCATCTTCGCCGGCCTGTCGCTGTCGGCCATGAGCCTCGGCGGCTTCATCGCCGCGATGCTGGTGGCAACGCTGGCCGCCGGCGTGACGCGCTGGACGTCACAGAAAGAAGATGCGAGCTTCGCCGCCTTCTACCTGATCGCGCTGGCCGCCGGCGTGATGCTGATCTCGCTGCGCGGCACCAGCGTCGACCTGATGCACGTGCTGTTCGGCAGCATCCTCGCGGTCGACGACGCTTCGTTGTTCCTGATCGCCGGTGTTGCGAGCGTGTCGCTGCTGGCCTTGGCTCTGGTGGCGCGGCCCTTGATCGTCGAGTGCTTCGACCCGGGGTTTCTGCGCGCCGTCGGTGGCCGCGGCGGCTGGCACCACCAGATCTTTCTCGTGCTGCTGGTGGCCAACCTGGTCGGCGGCTTCCAGGCGCTGGGCACGCTGATGGCGGTTGGCCTGTTGATGCTGCCGGCCATCGCCGCGCGTTTCTGGGCGCATGACATCGGCCGGCTCAGCGCGATTGCCGCCGCGTTCGCCATGGCCAGCAGCTACGCCGGCTTGCTGCTGTCGTACCACGCGCACCTGCCGTCGGGGCCGGCGATCGTGCTGGTGGCCGGTGGCATCTACCTCGCCTCGCTGTGCCTGGGTTCGCGCGACAGCCTGCGCAGCCGCTGGTCCGGCCTGCGCAGGCATCGGGTCGCATGATGGGTTTCAAGATCAGCCGCCGAGGCTGGATCAGGCAGGCGGCAGCGGTGGCGCTGTCTCCGTGGCTGCTGTCGTCGGCGCATGCGCAAACGCAAGCGTCACCACGCAAGCTGCGCGTGGTCGCCAGCTTCTCGATCCTCGCCGACATGGCACGCGAGGTCGGTGGCGACGCAGTCGACGTGACCGCGCTGGTCGGCCCGGACGGCGACGCCCATGTCTTCGAGCCGACACCTGCCGACGTGAAGCGCTTGTCGACGGCCGATCTCGTGATCGTCAATGGGCTGCGCTTCGAAGGATGGATCGAACGTCTGATTCAGGTGTCGGGCTACCGCGGCCCGGTGGTTGTGGCGAGCCAGGGCATCACGACGCGCCTGCTCGGCCCGGTGCCCGACCCGCATGCCTGGCAGAGCCTCGCGAATGCGCGGCGTTATGTTGACAACATCCGCGCCGCGTTGGTGGCCGCGCGGCCTGTGCAGGCCGCCGCGATCGAACGCCGCAGCGCCGACTACCTGCGTCGCGTGGATGCGCTGGACGCCTCGGTGCGTGCGCGCCTCGGCCAGGTCGCGCCTGCCGACCGGCGCGTGGTGACCTCGCACGATGCCTTCGGCTACTTTGCCGACGCGTACGGCGTGACCTTCATCTCGGCGATCGGCTGGTCGACAGGTTCGGAGGCTTCTGCCGCCGATGTGTCGCGCATCGTGCGGCAACTCAAGGCACAGAACGTTCGCGCCGTGTTCGTCGAGAACATCACCGATGCACGCCTGGTGCAACGCATCGCCCACGAGGCCGGTGCACGCGTGGGTGGCACGCTGTATTCGGATGCCTTGTCGCCACCCGGCACGTCGGGCGACAGCTACCTGCGGATGTTTGAGCACAACGCGTCCACGCTGCTCGCGGCCTTGCAGGCGCGGGTGCCCTGAGTCATGACGCGGCGCTTCGTCCTCGGCGTGTTTGCAGCCTCCAGCATCGCAAGCGCCGGGCTCGTGGTGGCGGTGACGAGCGGCGCGTTCGGCCCGCGACAGCAAGACGCTTCAACCCGTACCTTTGCCGAGATCCGCTGGGAGTCCTTGATCCCGAAAGACTGGGACCCGATGAAGCGCTTTCTCGCCAGTAGCCACGGCGTGATGGACGACTCCGACGCGAACGGCCAGCGCCTGATGCGCGCGATCTGGGACCACGCGCCCACGGTGGACGCGATGGACGGGCGCGACGTTCGCCTCTCGGGTTACGTCGTGCCGCTCGAAGAGGCCGAGGGCGGGTTGAGGGAGTTCCTGCTGGTGCCGTACTTCGGCGCCTGCATCCACTCGCCCCCGCCGCCGGCCAACCAGATCGTCGAAGTTCGGGTGTCACGGCGCGCGAAGGGCGTCGAGGCGATGGACATCGTCTCGGTCAGCGGCCGCCTGACGGTGTCGCGCGGCGAGTCGTCGATGGGCACCACCGGCTACCGCATCGACGCCTTGCGGGTCGAGCCGGATTCGACGCGCCAGGCCGCCAGCGCCTTGAAGTAGCCCGGCGCCTGCCGCTCAGCGCAGCGTGAACTTCACTGTGACCGGTTCCTTGCCCGCCTGCGTGACGACCGCGATCGCCTTGGTCCCCGCCGCGACGCTTTGGCTGGCTTTGCCTTCCAGCTTGTCGCCCGCAGGCTGAAGCGCCACCTCCGATTTTGCCGACGCGGACAGCAGCGTCACCTTGGCCGACGCGCCCTTGAGGTCGACGGTCTTGCCGTGGTCGGTCACGTAGAGCGACAGGCTCTCGGCCTTGGCGACCAGCTCGTAGTTGACGTCTTTCACCACGCTGACGACACCGCCGTACTTGGCCTTGTCGTCGTGGCCCGCATGCGCCGCAGGCTTGTCGTGCTGATGATCCTTGTGGTCGTCGGCGGCCTGCGCAGCCGTTGCGGCAATGGCCACGCACAGAGATGCGGTCAGTGTCAGGAAAACTGATTTCATGGAATGCTCCTTGGGGTTGGGAAGTGAGGGGAAATCCCGCAAGCGAACCGGCGTCATCCCGGCGAAAGCCGGGATCCACCGTGTGCAGGCGTCGTGCAGGCAGAGTGCGTGCTCCTTGAGCAAGTGGATACCGGCGTTCGCCGGTATGACTGGCTGGGGCGCACCCCACTCGAGAGGCTGAGTTCATCAAGTAGGTTCATGGATGCTTGAATGCTTCGAGCGACTGGCCGTGGGGCGACTCTTCCGCCAGGGCTTCTTCTTCATCGCGCCGATGCACCAGGCGGTACAGCACAGGCAGCACCAGCAAGGTGAGGGCGGTGGACGACAGGATTCCGCCGATCACCACCGTCGCGAGCGGGCGCTGCACTTCGGCACCCGTGCCGGTGGCGATGGCCATCGGCACGAAACCCAGCGACGCGACCAGTGCCGTCATCAGCACCGGCCGCAGCCGGGTGAGCGCGCCTTCGTGGATGGCGTCGTCGAGTGTACGGCCCTGATCGCGCAGGCCGCGGATGAACGAGATCATCACCAGGCCGTTCAGCACCGCCACACCCGACAGTGCGATGAAACCGACCGCCGCCGAGATGGACAGCGGAATGTCGCGCAACCACAGCGCGAGGATCCCGCCGGTCAGCGCGAAGGGAATGCCGGTGAAGACCAGCAAGCCATCCTTCAGGTTGCCGAACATCGCGAACAGCAACGCAAAGACCAGCAGCAGCGACACCGGCACGACCACTTGCAAGCGCTGCGTGGCCGATTGCAGGTTCTCGAACTGGCCGCCCCAGGTCGTCCAGTAACCCGACGGCACCTTGACCTTGGCGGCCAAGGCCTGCTCGGCCTCGGCCACAAAGGAGCCGAGGTCGCGCCCGCGCACATTCGCGCTGACGACGATGCGCCGCTTGCCGTCTTCGCGGCTGACCTGGTTCGGCCCGGGCGCCAGTTCCAGGCTTGCCACTTCACCGAGGGGAATGAAGCTGAGCTTCTCGCCGTTGCTTTGGGGCAGGGCGATCGGCAGGCGCTTGATGGCTTCGAGGTCGGTGCGCAGTGTCTCGGGCAGGCGCACCCGGATCGCAAAGCGCCGGTCGCCTTCGAACAAGGTGCCGGCCTCGCGGCCCCCCACAGCGGTGGCGATCGTCTCCTGCACGTCGACGGTGTTCAAGCCATAACGCGAGGCCTTGCTGCGATCGATGTGGACGGTGAGCATCGGCAGCCCGGTGGTCTGCTCGACCTTCACCTCGGCCGCGCCGGACACCTGGTTCAGCACTTCGGCGATCTGCGCCGCGGTGCCGTTCAAGACATCCATGTCGTCGCCGAACACCTTGACCGCCACGTCGCTGCGCACCCCCGAGATGAGTTCGTTGAAGCGAAGCTGGATCGGCTGCGAGAACTCGTAGTTGTTGCCCGGCAGCTTGGCCACTTCTTCCTGCACGGCGGCCAGCAGCTCCTCGCGTGTCTTGCGAGGCTGCGGCCACTCGTCGACCGGCTTGAGCATCACGTAGCCGTCGGAGATGTTCGGTGGCATCGGGTCCGAGGCGATCTCGGCGGTGCCGGTGCGCGCGAAGACACGGGCGATCTCGGGGAATTTGGCTTTCAGCGCGCGCTCGAGCTGCTGCTGCATCTGCACCGACTGGCTGAGGCTCGTGCCCGGAATGCGCAGCGCCTGCACCGCGAAATCACCTTCGTTGAGGTTGGGCACGAACTCCGTGCCCAGGCGCGTGGCCAGCAGCCCCGAGAGCAGCACCGCCACCACGGCGAAGACGACGACCACCGGCCGCGCCGCCATCACGCGGCCGAGCGCCGGTGCGTAGGCTTGCCTCGCCCAGCGCATCAGGCGGTTCTCTTTTTCGGCCACACGCGCGCCGATGAACAACGCCACTGCGGCGGGAATGAAGGTGACCGACAGGATCATCGCGCCGAGCAGCGCGATCACCACGGTGAACGCCATCGGGTGGAAGAGCTTTCCTTCGACACCGGTCAACGCAAAGATCGGCAGGTAGACGATCATGATGATCAGCTGGCCGAAGAGCAGCGGCCGCCGTGCTTCTTGCGAGGCAGCAAACACCTCGTGAAAGCGCTCGCTGCGGGTCAGCGGCCGGCCGTGATGCGCCTGCGCATGCGCCAGCCGCCGAACGCAGTTCTCGACGATCACGACCGCGCCGTCGATGATGATGCCGAAGTCGAGCGCGCCCAGGCTCATCAGGTTGGCGCTGACCTTCTGGTTCACCATGCCGGTGAAGGTGAAGAGCATCGACAGCGGGATCACCAGCGCCGTGATCAAGGCCGCGCGGATGTTGCCGAGAAACAGGAACAGCACCGCGATCACCAGCACCGCGCCTTCGAGCAGGTTTTTCTTGACGGTGGCGATGGCCTTGTCGACCAGCACGGTGCGGTCGTACACCGTGACGGCGTGCACGCCGGCCGGCAGTGTGCGGTTGATCTCCAGCATCTTTTTGTCGACAGCTCTCGAGACGGTGCGGCTGTTCTCGCCGATCAGCATGAACACCGTGCCGAGCACGACCTCGCGGCCGTTGTCGGTGGCGGCACCGGTGCGCAGCTCCTGCCCGAGGCCGACTTCGGCGACGTCGCCCACGCGGATCGGAACGCCGTCGGCATTGCCGAGGATCACGTTGCGCAAGTCGTCCACGCCATGCACCTGGCCGGGCGCACGGATCAGGTACTGCTCGCCGCGCTTTTCGATGTAGCCCGCGCCGACGTTGGCGTTGTTGCGCTCCAGCGCCGTGACCACGTCGGCCATCGTCAGGCCATAGGCCGAGAGCTTCTCGGGCCGCGGCGCCACCTGGTACTCCTTGGCGTAGCCGCCGATGGAGTTGATCTCGGTCACGCCCGGCACGTTGCGCAGTTGGGGCTTGATGATCCAGTCTTGTATCTCGCGCAGGTCGGTCGAGGTGTAGGGCGTGCCATCGGCCTTGCGCGCACCATCCTTGGCTTCGACGGTCCACAGGTAGATCTCGCCCAGCCCGGTGGAGATCGGCCCGATGACCGGGCTGATGCCCGCGGGCAGCTGGTCTCGCGCCGACTGGATGCGCTCGTTGACGAGCTGCCGCGCGAAGTAGATGTCGGTGCCGTCCTTGAAGATCACCGTGACCTGCGACAACCCGTAGCGCGACAGCGAGCGTGTCTGCTCCAGCCCGGGCAGCCCGGCCATCACGGTTTCGATCGGGTACGAGATGCGCTGCTCGGTTTCGAGCGGCGAGTAGCCCGTGGCGGCGGTGTTGATCTGCACCTGCACGTTGGTGATGTCGGGCACGGCGTCGATCGGCAGCTTCTGATAGCTGTAGACGCCGAGGCCTGCCATGCCCAGCACGGCCAGCAGAACGAGCCAGCGTTGCTCGATGGCGAAGCGGATGATGCGTTCAAACATGGGAGTCGCCTTCGTGCATCAATGGGTGTGCGTGGCAGAACCCTTGCCATGCTCGGACTTCACGACGAAGCTGCCTGCGGCGGCGTACTGCGCCCCGACCTTCAGCCCGCTGACGACCTCGACGCGCTTGCCGTCGGCGCGGCCCAGCTGAACCGGCTGCGGCACGAAGCCTCCGGCCACCTTCAGGAAAACCACGGGCTTGTCGTCGAGCGTCTGAATGGCGTCGGCCGACACCGTGACCGGTGCACTGGCCTCCGAGCCCACCAGCTCCACGTTCACGAACAGACCCGGTCGCCACGTCAGCTGCGGATTGGCCAGCGTGACGCGCGCCTTGGCGGTGCGGGTCTGTTCGCCGATTAAGGCACCGACATAAGAGACGGTGCCGCTCACCGCGGCGTCGAAGGCGGTGGACCGAACCATCACCCGTTCGCCGACGCGAACCTGCGGCAAGTCCTTCGCGCCGATGCTCATTTCGGACCACACGCTCGACAGGTCGGAGATGGTGAAGACGTTGGCGTCTTCCTTCACCGATTCACCGAGCGCGAGGTGCTTCTCGACCACCATGCCGTTGAACGGCGCCCGCAACTCGTAGCGGCCCAAAGCCCCCGATGAAGCACCAGCGCCGACCGCACTCAGCTTCTGCGTGGCATTGGCCAGTGCGATCTCGGCTTCACGCAGCTGCTGCTGGGCTTGCAACACATCCTGCTGCGGCGAGATCTTCTGCTCCCAGAGCGACTTCTCGCGCTCGTAGGTGCTGCGGGCCAGTACCAGGCGCTCGTGAGCGCTGCGCAACTCGCTGCGCTGCTCCGACACCGTGGCGCTCGAGATCACGGCGAGAACCTGCCCATTCTTGACCTGCTGCCCGAGGTTGGCTGACACGCTTTCAACCACGCCGGCAACGCGCGGAACCACGTGCGCGGTGCGGTCTTCGTTGAAGCGGATCTCGCCCGGCAGCTGCAGGCTCGATCGGATCGGCGAGGCCGAGGTCGTGTCCAGCGAGATGCCGGCCGCCTTGAGCTGGGTATCGCTCATCGCGACCCGGCCTTCCTGGCGCACGAAGGTGAAGAGGTAGGGCTCGGTCGGCGTCTGCGCCGCGAGGGTGGCCTCGAAGATGTGCGGCTCGGCGATGGGCTTGGCGCTCTTGAGCGAATCCTTGTCGACGACGAAGCTGTGCTCTTCTACCTCTCCGCCCGGCCGCACGAGCTTGACGCTGAGCTTGGCAGCGGTCGGTGGCAGCGGTTTGCCATCGTCGAACAGCCACACCTTCAAGCGCGGGTCGCCACCTTCTTCGACGAGTTGCGCTTCCAACCCGAACTTGCCTTCGGTGAACAGGTCGCCGCCGTGCGGGCCTTTCGGCGCAGCGGCTTCCTCGTGAGCTGCCTCACCGGCGTGGCCGTGCTCGTCATGGCCACCGTGTTCCTTGGCTTCGCGCTGCGCATGCCCGTGTTCGTCGCCAGCCGGCTTGGCCGGGCCGGCCCGGAGGATGGCGAACGCGGCCACGATGCCGATGACGACGATCAGCACGATGGCGATGGCCTGCGTCTTGCCGAGTCTGGCGACCACGGCGTCTCGATTGAGTAGTTTCATGCGGGTCTCACCGGTTGTTCGTTGTGTTCAGGGGCGCGGCAGAGGCGGGGTCGCCGAGAAGGCGTTCGACGTCTGTCGCCGCACGGTGCGCGCTGGACAAGGCCTGCAGGTACTGCGTTCGGGCCTGCAAGAGGCTGCGTTGCGCATCCAGCACGTCGAGCAGGCCGAACTTGCCCAGCTCGTAGCCGGCCGCCGTGGCGTCGTAGGCACTCTGGGTCGCGGGCAGCACCTCGTCCTGCAGCGACTTCGCTTCGCTGCGCGCGGTGCGAAGTTGCTCCAGTGCCAAGCGCACCTCGGTCTGCATGCGCAACTCTGAAGCGGCCAGCTCGTCGCGCGCCTTGTCGTGGCGGCGCAAAGACTCCAGCACCGCACCGCGGTTGGTGTCGAGAAAGGGCAGCGGAATCGACAGGCCGATCACCGCCACCTGGCGCTGCGTTTCGGCGTCGCGTTTGGCGCCGACGCTGAGCGTGAGGTCAGGTGTCTGCCGTGCCCGCTCCACTTCGACCTGGGCGGCGGCGCGACCGACCGCCGCTTGCGCGCGCAAGTTCGCTGGCGATTGCTGCCACCGCGGGCCGAACTGTGAATCAGCGATGTCGGCAGGCAACACCGTCACCTGGCCGTCGAGCTTCTGCGTGATGGCCAGCGGTGCGCCCATCGCCGAAGCGAGGCGTTGCTGCGCGCTGGCAAGCTCACTGTGGGCCTTGAGCTGCTCCATGCGCACGGCGCTCTCGGCGAGCCGCGCACGCGTCTCCTCGATCGGCGAGACCTTGCCGGCCTTCACCCGGTTGCTGACCGCCTGCGTGCCTCGTTGCGTGAGCAGCAGCGACGCATCGGCCAACTGCTGCCGCTCCTGGCCGATCAACACGTCGAAGAAGGCGGTCGTGGTTTCGGCCTTCACGTCGGCTCGGCGGGCTTTCTGCTCGGCGAGCGCCAGGTCACGCTCGCGCTCGGCGGCTTGTCGTCGTGCCGAACGCTTGCCACCCAGCTCGATCGGTTGAGCCAGCAGCACGGTGGTCGTTCGCGTGGCGCTGCGTGTGTCTTCCCACTCGGCGCTGAGGCTGGGGTTGGGCAACACGCCCGCTTGAATCAGCCCGCCTTCAGTGGCCTCGACTTCGCGCTGAGCGGCCAGCAGGTCGGGGTGGCGGGCCAACGCGGCATCTTGTGCCTGCTGCAGGGTGAGTGGCGTCACGGCGACCGACGCCAAGACGGGCATGGCGGGCTGGGCCCATGACGAAGGGGAAAAGAGGGCCGCCCACAACAGGGCCGGCAATAACCTGCGCATCGAATTCTCCAGAACGTTGAAAAAGCAACGAGGGAAGAATCCGGCGCGGGATCAGTCGGCAGTCAGTGAGAGCTGAAGAAGGACGAGGGGCCGCGCCGGATCAGGCGCGGTGCCACTTGGGTCGTTCGATGCGGTCGCGAAGAGGCGAATCGACCAGCCCCGGCACGGCAGTGAGGTCGTAGGACACGGTGGGTGACAGCAGCGCCACGGTGGGGATCGACAAGGACTTGGCGATGCTCATCTGGCAGTAGGCGCAATCGCCGTCCAGGCCGGCCGATTTGCTTTTGGCGTCAGTGGTGTCGCCGTTCGTTGCGTCGCCCGCTGCGGACGAATCGGCGGCCTGATGCTGGTGATCGTGATGCCCCACGTGCTGGGTGCTCGCATCCCCGTCGTGCTGGCAATAGCTCGCCGCGGCAGCCCACGAGAACTGCAGCGGCAGAAGTACCAGCAAGAGGATGGTGAGCCAGCGGCGCATGGGGCGGCAGTATATCGACGGCAAAACGGGGGTCAGTGACGAGGGGCTTGTGGGATCAGTTCACGAGTCATTACGTCGAGACCTTGGCCCTGATCAACCGCAAGCCGTTCGCGACGACCAGCAGCGTCGCGCCCATGTCGGCGAACACCGCCATCCACATGGTGGCCGTGCCGAACAGTGCCAGCACCATGAACACCGCCTTGATGCCGAGGGCCAGGCTGATGTTTTGCCACAGCACCGCATGCGTCTTGTGCGAGAGGCGGATGGTCTCGGGAATGCGCCGCAGGTCGTCGTTCATGATGACCACGTCGGCCGCTTCCATCGCGGTGTCGGTGCCGGCCGCGCCCATCGCGAAGCCGATGTCGGCTTGCGCAAGTGCTGGCGCGTCGTTGATGCCGTCGCCCGTCATGCCGGTGGCTCCGTGACGCTGTTGCAGCGTCTTGATGGCGGCGAGCTTGTCTTCGGGCAGCAGGTTGCCTTGCGCGTCGGAGATGCCGGCCTGCGCCGCGATCGATTGCGCGGTGGCGTTGTTGTCGCCGGTCAGCATCACCGGCGTGACGCCGAGCGCCTTCAGCTCGGCGACGGCCTGGCGCGACGATTCCTTGATCGTGTCGGCCACCGCAAAGATGGCCAACACACCGCTCTCGTCGGCGAGCAGCGTGACGGTGTGGCCCTGGGTCTCGTGTGCCGCTAGGCGGGCTTCGATGTCCGGGCTGCACTGGCCACGCTCTTCGATCAGGCGGTGGTTGCCCAGCACGCAGACACGGCCGTCAACAGTCCCTTGCACGCCTCGCCCGGCCAGCGCCTTGAAGTCGGTGGCTTCGATGACGGGGAGGGGCAGGGCGAGGCCTTGCGCAATCGCCTTCGACACCGGGTGGTCCGATCGCCCGGCCAGCGCGGCGGCGAGCATCGCGATGTGGTTCTTGTCCGCATCGGCTTGCATGGGTGTCCAGTCCACGAGCTTCGGTTTGCCTTCGGTGATGGTGCCGGTCTTGTCCAGCGCAATGGCCTTCAGGTGGCGGGCGTCTTCGAGGTAGGTGCCGCCCTTGATGAGAATGCCGCGGCGCGCGGCCGCAGCCAGTGCGCTGACCACCGTCACCGGTGTCGAGATCACCAGCGCACAAGGGCAAGCGACGACCAGCAGCACGAGCGCCTTGTAGAGCGCGGCCAGCCACGTCAGACCCATCAGCCACGGTGCCAGCACTGCCACGGCCAGCGCCAGTGCGAACACAGCGGGCGTGTAGATGGCCGCGAAGCGATCGACGAAACGCTGCGTCGGCGCACGTGTGCCCTGAGCTTCTTCAACGGCGTGGATGATGCGCGCGAGCGTGGTGTTCGCCGCCCCGGCCGTGACTTTGAACTGCAGCTCGCCGGTCTCGTTGATCGTGCCGGCGAACACCGTGTCGCCCACGGTCTTGTCGACCGGCAGGCTCTCGCCGGTCACCGGCGCCTGGTTGATGGCGCTGCTGCCTTCGGTGACCACGCCATCGAGCGGCACGCGCTCGCCGGGGCGGATGCGCACGATGGCTTGCAGGGGCACCTCGGCAGACGGCGTTGCCTGCCAGCTGCGGTCGGCCTGCAGAACCTCGGCCTGCTCGGGCGCGAGCGCGATGAGGCTCTTGATGGCGTTGCGCGCGCGGTCGGCGGCGCGAGCTTCGATCAATTCGGCAATGGCGTAAAGCGCCATCACCATCGCGGCCTCCGGCCACTGGCCGATCACGAAGGCACCGGTGACCGCCACGCTCATCAGCGCGTTGATGTTGAGCCTGCCGCGGCGCAGCGCCGCGAGGCCCTTGGTATAGGTCTCTATGCCGGAGAGAGCGATGGCCACGGCTGCGACCGCGAGGCCCAGCCCCTTGAACAGCAGGGTCTCGGGTGCGAAGAAGTGCAGCAACTCGGCACCCACTGCCAGCGCGAGTGCCATGGCGAGCCGCGCAATACCGGTGCCGCTTTCGTGGTCGTGGCCCGCATGGTCGTGCTCGGCCGCGCCTGTCGCGGCCTGCGCAGAAACTGGCTGCGGGTCGTAGCCGGCCGAGCGGATGGCTGCCAGCGCGCGAGGCACCACCTCGTCAGGCGCATGAATGGCCAGCGTTCGCGCGCCGAGCTGGAAGTTCACGCTGCGGATGCCGGCCACCCGGTCCAGCGCTTGGCGGATCTCGCTTTCTTCCACCGCGCAATCCATCGTTGCGATGCGGAAGAGCGAGGCGCCGGTGCTTGCTGCAGCGACTGGCGTCTCCGACGCACCGCAGGCGTGGCAGGCATGGTCGGTGCAAGAGCTGGTGGATGGCTGAGAAGTCATGTGGGTTTCCGTGTTGGCCGCCATTTGAAACCCTGTAGCAGGTGTAGAGTCAAGCGGCATCAACATCGGTAAAAGGGTGAGCATGAAGATTGGCGAATTGGCCCAACTGACCGGCACGTCCATTGAGGCGATCCGCTTCTACGAGCGCGCCAAGCTGTTGCCCGACCCGGCTCGCACCGGTGGCAACTATCGGATCTACGGCGATGAACACGCTGACCGGTTGGGCTTCATCCGCCACTGCCGCTCGCTCGACATGACGCTGGATGAAATTCGCGCGCTGCTGCGTTTCAAGGAATCGCCGCAAGACAACTGCTCGGGCGTGAACGAGCTGCTCGACGAACACATCGGCCATGTGGCGCAGCGCATCCGCGAGCTGCGCGCGCTGGAAAAGCACCTCAAGCAATTGCGGCTGCAGTGCACCGAGGCGAATGCGGCAGGTGACTGCGGGATCCTGAGGGAGTTGTCCGACCCAGCCGGTTCCGGCGACAAGTCAGCGCCGCGCGGTCGGCGGCATGTGCACGGAGCTCACTGACTCGCGCCTGCGATGTCGAGGTGAATGGGGCAGCGCGAGGGATCGCGCCGCCCCACCCGAACTGTGCAACACGTCAGTTGCGGTCAGCGCGGGGGGCAAGAGCTGCCGGTGCAGGATCGGCTGGCGCGGGCGTGCTGCTGGTGCTGCTGTCGCTCGTTCCATTCGTCGTTGCTGCTGGCGTGGTGCTCGTGCTGTCTGTGCTGCTGGGGGCAGCGGTCGCAGGGCTCGTCGCAGGGGCTGTCGTGGTGTCGACGGTTTCTGCGGGGGTGTTGCGCGGGCCTTCGCCTCGATCGCCCGCAGCGGCGCCGCCTGCCGACGACTGGGCATAGCTCAACCCGATGGCCACGGTGGCGGCCACGGCTCCTGCGGCCACGAGGGTCTGCTTGAGTATTTTTTGCATGTTCGAATCTCCTTCAGTTGATGTGAACAAATCGTCGCCCATCGACCACAGATGTGATCGCGGCCGGCTCATGGAGCGGGCAATAGGCGTTCCGCTCGCGTTGCACAGAGCGGTCTTGCGACGTCGTCCTACACGATGAATCGGCAAAGGCGTGCTGCCTCGCCAAGGTGAGCAGGGTCAGCGCTGCACCGTCCCATGCGGTGGCGATGCTGGTCTGACACCATCGGCCATCGCTGCACGGCTGCGCGAACTGATGACGCTGAACCGCAGCGACGACCGCAGCTTCCCCGCGCGTTACACCGCGCATTTCGACACGTCGCCGGAGCTCTCGCACCGCCACGCTCTTTTCCTGTCCGTACTCAAGCGGCTTCCGAACGGCTGACGCCAGCTCGATGCGGCGGGTGCCCCGCAGGATGCCAAGTCCACTGCCGGTGTAGGCCTTGCACGGCGGTGTCCATGAGCGGCTCAAAGGTAAAGTCCTCGAGAAGCCGAAGCCCCCCGGGGCGTATGTGCAACGCCATCCTTCACGTGTCATGTCAAACCAGCCTGAGCTTCCGGAGAATCTGCTGACGCTGTCGACCTCCAGTCGGCACTGGAACGGCGTGCGCGTCGACGTGACGGAGTTCACCTGCTTCGGCCGCGTGCTGCACCGGATGCGTCACGAGGAGGAGACCCGCCTGGGGGTCGTTCTCGAAGAAGTCGGCCGGGGCCGTTGCGAGCCCAGAGTGGCCGCCAACAGGCCATGCCCGGTCGCCTACAAGCCTCGCCACATGCACTTCGCGCCGGCAGGGATGGAGGTCTGGGGCTACACCGCGGATGCTCGCTTCGTGAAGGATGTCAACCTTAGTTTTGACGCGGCCCCGCTGAGCGAGCGTCTGGGCATCGCCGATAGCGCAGTCCTCGCGGACGCCCCGCGGCTGCGGTTCACCGACGACCGGATATGGACCTTGGCCAAGCTGTTGGCTGACGCGGTGGACGATCCGGACCCCTCGGCCCAGTTGTACGGCGACTCGCTGACCGCGGCGATCGCGGCCCGGCTGTTCGAGCAGCCGAAGGTCACCGCCAAGGCCGGGGTGGGGCTTTCTCCGTTGCAGCTGCGGGATGCGATCAGCTTCCTCGATTCGAATCTGCCAACCCGTGTCGACCTGGCCACCCTGGCGTCGCTTGCCGGTCTGTCGCAGTCGCATTACAGCCGTGCGTTCAAGGCATCGACCGGGCTCGCACCCTACCAATGGCAGTTGCAGGCACGCATCGAGCGCGCCAAGGGCCTGCTGCTCGAGACGCGAGACTCGCTGGAAGATATTGCCGAGGCGACCGGCTTTGCCGATGCCGTGCACTTCGGTCGAACGTTCCGCAAGCTGACTGGAACAACACCGGCCGCGTGGCGCACAGAACGCTTGAGCTAGGTGCCTTCGCAGTCAAGGGCACGCCAGAACTCGCGGGGGCGTGGGTCGTTACATGACGTCGGCGGTTCGTAGGCATCCGGATGCGACCGTTGCGTCACTTCGACTGCTCGCGGAACACCGGGATCGTGCCGCCAGCCCTGCGTCGGTCTCCCGCGGCGACCAGGAGCTGCCGCAGACGCTCGATGTTGGCCTCGCCTTTCGCAAGCGCATCGGCGCAGGTGTGAACCGAGTAGTTGCCCGGAAGATCAGAGACGTGTTCGGTGGCTCAGCTGCTGCGGAGCAGTCCTGCCACGTCCGAACAGGCGGGCCATTTCAATGAACGGACCGCGCGTTCAGATCGCGAGGGCGTACGGATAGATCATTGCCCCGGATGCCAGCGTGCCAGGAGACACCACCACTTGCTTCGAGTTGTCGGCGAACTGTGCCGTCTGATGGCCTTCGATCCGTTGGAACTGGACCTGAACGACTCGAGGCTCGGCCCACTCGCCGTTCAAACCGAACTGAATCATGCCCACGACTGTGTCGAAACTCGCTCTGCTCGCATAGGCCGAGAGACGGGCATCGTCCAGTCCGGCGGTTGCCGTCACCGCCTGCTCGATGACTTGCATCTGCGCGTAGGCGAGCGGCACCATGTAGTGCCCCAGGGGATCGATGTCCGCTTCGGCCGCTCGGGCCTGGTATGCCCTCAGCAGGTCCTGGACGCCGTTGAACATCAAGCTCGGAACGGGCACCCAGTACTCGTAGTTCACAAAGCCGTTTAACAAAGGACCGAGCGTCGTCTTCACGCCCGTGTTCTGTGGCCCGATCATTGCGGCACCCACCATCTTGGGTCGAAAGCGGTGCGCGCGAATCGCCTGGACCAGACCGATCGAGTCCTGAAGGTACGAGCAGAGAAAGAGCAGGTCGCAGCCACTTTCGGCGACCGCATCGATCGCCGGCGTGAAATCCCTTGTCGTGAGCGGGTAGGTGGCTTCGTGGACCACCCGAAATCCGTGCTTCTCCGCGTTGGCCTTCGCTCCCAGGATGGGGTTGCGAGAGAACTCGGCGTCGGCCGACAACAGGCCGACTGTCAGAGGCCGCGGGCGCTGGTCGGCGGCAAGTGCGAAGAACCCTTCGGTCAGCGCGGCGTTCGGGTCGGGTCCTGTCGGGATCATGGCGAAGTAGTTCTGGTAGCCGAGCGCATTGTTCACGCCCAGACCCATGAGGCCCACGAAGAATCTCTGGCGCTCCATGATCAACGGCATCGCCGGCGACAGGTTGTTCGTGCCATACCCGCCGAAGACGAGGTCCACCTTGTCTTCGTCCATCAACCTTCGATAGAGGGCCGGCACTTTCGACGCGTCGGACTGATCGTCGTAGCAGACCAGCTCGACGCGCCGCCCGAGCAGGCCGCCCCGCTTGTTCACACCTTCGAGCCAGATCTCATGCGCGAGTCGCGCCGCCTGTCCGTTCCCGCCTACGGGGCCGCTCAACGACAGACAGTACCCCAGGCGGATAGGGAGGGAGGACGGGCGCTGACTCGCTTGCATGACAGAGGCTTTACCGGTTGGTCTTCGCTGCCGTCGCGAGCAGCTGCACTTCCCAGGCGAACGCGATGCCGCTGGCGCCCCCATGCTCAAGCAGCACTTCGGAGAGCGCCGTCGCGGAGTCCACTCGCGCCCAGTCGCGCTGCCATTCGGCGAGCACGGCCATCCAGGTGATCGGTACCGCGCCCGCTTGCACCATACGGCGCACTGCCATGTCGTGAGCTTCCGCAGACACGCCGCCCGACGCGTCGGTCACGATGAAGACGTCGTAGCCTTCGCCAAGTGCCTGAATCGTTGGCATAGCGAGGCAGACCTCGGTCCAGAGCGCCGCCAGGATGAGCTGCTTGCGGCCGCTCTTCTTCACGAGGTCGGTGACCTTGGGATCCTGCCAGGTGTTGATGAGCGTGCGGTCGATCGGCTTCTGATCCGGAAAGACGTCCTGCAGCCCCTTGATCAGGTGGCCACCTCGCTCCTCGATCACGGTGGTGAGAATGGTCGGCACCTGAAACGCCTTCGCACCCTTGGCCAGACCGATGACGTTGTTGGTGATCAACGTGGGTTCGTGGCTGTGCAGGTTCGCGAACTGGTAGGGCTGATGATCAATCAAGACGACGATGCTGTCTTCGGGACGAAGCAATGCGGGAAGGCCGGTCTGGGGCATGGAATTTCCTTGGGAATGTGACGCTCAGGCGCCTGGGGGGGTGAGAAAAACGAAAAGGGAATGAATGAGGCCGTCTTGGAAATGGGCGACGTCCATGCCGGTGACGGCAAACGATCCATCGTGCGGTCCGGCGCCCCACTTCAAGACGCCGATCTCGTGGTGTCCCTGGACGGCACTCAGGACATGAAAGGAGAAATCGGATGGCAGTCCGGCAAGCAGTGCCGTCACGGCGTCATTGATCTCGGCGTGTCCTTTCGCCGATGCATGAGGTTCGTTCAGCACGGCGTCCGTGGCGTACAGCCTTCGGATGGCGCTCATGCGCTTGTGCGCATCTCGCTCCCCAAACACCTGCGTCAGGTTGGCGCGCATCAGACTGTCGTAGTCGATGGCCGCTTCTGTTTTCGGTCGGTTGGACAAGTTGTCTTGACTTCCTGCCACCTGTCTGGCCCGCTCGTCGGGTGAAAACATGGTTGTGCCGGATTGAGTGGCGTTCGCAGCCACTTCATCCTGAAGAACGTCCCAATGCTCGGTGAGGAGCCCATCTTCGATGCGGAAGATGTCGATGACGACTTGCGGAGCTGGCGCCCAACCACGGATGCGGCCGTGGATCGCGACGTACGAACCCTCGGCAATCATGAGACCCGGCTCGTAGAAGAACTCCGATGGCAGTTGCGCCACCAAGTCGGCGAGGGCGGCTCGCCCCTGAGGAATTGAGGGGTTGTGCTGGATGTAGTTGGGCGAGTACAGGCGCTCGACCGCCTTCGCGTCCCTGCGCTGGAAGAGCGCTGTCATGGCCTCGAGTACCAGCGCCTTGTTCTGCTCGATCGTGCTGGCCATCAGACAGTCTCCGTTCCTACGACCCGCATCGGGCCTTGCATCCGAAGGAACGTGCCGTTCGGAAGGGTTGCATGTGAATGGAGCGTGCCGTTGACGAAGTCCTCGACGTGCACCACGGTCGCGCCGCTGCTTTCCACCCAGCTCACAAGGAATACGCCTGGGCGAATCGGGGTCGCGGCAATCTTGACGTTTTCGGTCTTGGCGTACGGGCCGTCTGCGATGGCGAATCGCAACTCGCTGTTCGGTAGCGTGGTCAATCTCACCGAGAACTCTTCGAACGAGACATCAAATACGAGACCCAATGGGTATTGCGTTGCCTCGGTCACTGACTGTTCTGTTTTCATGGCGTTCTTCAAGAATTGGCGACTGGCTCCAGTTGCGTCGGAGCGCCGGCCAGTCATTGCACAAGGAGCGTTCAGTGTCTCCGGCAGAAGGCTGCGTGGCACTGTCTGAATGCGCTGCAGACAGTCTGGAACTGCTGCGATCGATCGCCTGCCTCGCTCGCTACTGAACGTCCGGTTTGGCTGCATAGCGGTAGTACAGCCGAGCGCATGGAATGCCGCAGTGGACGAAGAGTTACTTGACAGCGGCAGGGCTTCAATTGCCTGCAGACGCCGCTACGAGACTCGACACGGCCGCCACGCCGCCCTTCAGCGTTGCACGCCCCAGCGCCGCACCGTGACGCGCGCCAGCGTGTCGAACCCGAGGCTCTCGACCAGCAGGCCTCGATGGCGGCTGAATCCTTCTCAGCGCAACAGCCGGAACAACACCCAGCCGATCGCGTGGACGGCCATCGCCACCATGAGGAAGCGTGCCGCGGGAAGCAGGCTCGAACGCCCTGCCGGGCCGACCCCACGCGGCGCAAAGCCGGCGCGTGCGAGAAGCTCGAAGACCTCGTCGCTGCCACTGCGACAGACGAAGGTCATCTGGCGTGGGTAGTCTGCCCGGCTGTGCACGATGCGCACGCCCGAGTCGAACCAGGTCTGCTCTTGGCGCTCGATGGAGACGACCTCGTCGGGGGCGAAACTGTAGGTGCGCAAGCACCGCAGGAAGAGACGGCCTTCGTCGATGCGGAACAGATCGGCCCCCCGTCGCCTGCCGAAGCCGACTCTGACGTCGCCGCCGAGGCCGAGTCGCGTCGTCAAACGAAGAACAGCAGCAGCATCAGCCCGGCCATGCCGAACGGAACGATGCTCAACATGCGCAACTGCCGCGCCTTCTCGGGTTGCTTCTGTGCCTGGATGAGCGCGAGTGAGCCGGCACAGATGCCGGTGATGACGGAGATCGCTGCCAGCATGGTCGTCCTTTCGATGGGTGTTGAACAACAACGAGGCGGTGAAGAACACCCCTCTCCCATATGAACGTTGCAGAGCGCTCGGAATGGACATCTGACCGGCGCGTCGCGTGAATAGACGCTTGATTCGGGCCGAGTCGAGTTCGCGGCCCTGATGGAAGGTGACCACGCTTCGCCCTCAAAACGAGGGTCAGGTCTTGCGAACCATCCTTCGGAGAACCCGATGCTGGAATGCAAGACCTGACCCTTACTCGCCTGTCGCCGACGGGGCGTGACTACCAGCGTGTCAGTGAGCCGTACCGTGTCGCAGCCCATCGGGCGTGACGCCGGTCCAGTCGTGGAAGGCCCTGAAAAATGAGTTCGGATCGGCAAACCCCAGCAGGAACGAGATCTCCCCATACGACACCGTGGTTTGCGACAGGTAGTGGCGCGCCAGTGCCTCACGCGTTTGATTGACCAGCGTCTGAAACGTCACGCCGTCCTCTCCCAGCCGGCGTTGTAGCGTTCGCTTGCTCATCGCCAGGCGGCCGGCAACGGCATCCATGGATGTCTGCCCGCTGGGTAGCGACTCCAGCAGCAGGTCGCGCACGCGTTCGCTCGTGGAGGCGGTCTCATCCAGTTCTGTCAGGCGGCGGCGCAGGTCGGGCTCGAAGACCTGCCAGATCGCGTCGTTGGCGGTCAAGAAGGTTAGTTCGGCGTTCGCCGCTGAGAAGCTGATGCTGGGTGCCTTGCCTTTGCGAATCGCCGTGCCGAAATAGTGTTCGTAGGCTGGCAGCGGATCGGGGAGGGTGGGCATGGTCACCTGGACCGCACGGATGGGCTCGCGCGTGGCCAGTTGCGCCAGGCGCACGAAGAATGCCAGTTCGCTCGCCACCACGGCCAGTGGAGGCGCGGCCCGGGCGTCCAGCCAACGCGGGCTCAACGACAAGGACCCACGCTTGTCGACCGACACATCCAGCGCCATCGGCGCCACCAGTCTCTTGTAGTGGGACAGGCGTTGTGTGGCCAGTCGCAGGTTGGGGCTGCACAGCGCTGCGAACATCGGCGGCGAGAAGATCTCGGCCGTGATCGCGTCGACCAGTCGCAGTGGGAACAGCGGGTCGCCCACCGCAGCCTCGAGGCTGCGCCAGAAGCTGAAGTAGTCGGCCGTGCTCAGCCCGGCCTGCGCATGCGTCAACAGATTCTCCGGCAAGCCGGCGCGACGCATCACGTCGGCCGGCTTCACGCCGAGATCTTTGAGCAAGGTCCGCCAACCGGCCTCCACGGGGAAAGTCTTGACTTGTGTCATGTCTGGTCTCCGCGAGACGCTCAGCCGACCTGGCTCATGATGGCCTTGTCGAAAACCCGATCGCCGAAGAACTTGCGCAGCAGAATCAACGGGCATGCCAGCTTGCCGACGACGTAGCGCGTCTGGGGCCTCTTGGCCGCGATGGCCTTGATGATGGCGTCAGCCACCACCGTGGGCGACGAGGCCGCACCGGGCTTGTCGTAGGAGTCGCGCGTCCGCTTCGCCATGCCTTGGGCGAGCGTCTTGTACGGGCCCTGACCGGAGCGCTTCAACATGGGGTCGAGCAACACATTGCCGAACTCGGTCGCAATGATGCCGGGTTCGATGATGACCACGTCGATACCGAAAGGCGCCAGCTCGATGCGAAGGCAGTCGCTCCAGCCCTCGACCGCATGTTTCGTGGCGTGATACCAGGCGCCCAGCGGGGAGTAGATCTTGCCGCCCATCGATGACAGGTTGACGATCTTGCCCGCACCCTTCTTGCGCATCGCCGGCACCAGCAGTTGCGTCAGCCGCGCCATGCCGAAGAGGTTGACCTCAAACTGGTAGCGCGCGTCGTCGATGCTGGTTTCCTCCACTGAGCCATACATGCCGAAGCCGGCGTTGTTGATGAGCACGTCCACGCCGCCGTGCCCGGCAGTGATGGTCTGAACGGCGGCGACGATATCGTCTTCCTGCGTGACGTCCATCTTCAACGCGATTGCGCCCATCGCCTGAAGGTCCTGCATCTGCTCGAGCCGGCGTGCGGCGACGTAGACCGTGTGGCCATCGCGCAGCAGGCGCTTTGCGGTTTCTTTACCCATGCCGGACGACGCGCCGGTGACGAGAATTGTGCTCATGATTTTCCTTGGTTCGGTGGTGGTGCCCATTGCAGTCTTGAATGGACGGTGAACAGCAGTCTAGGTAGGGCAACGCGCCGTGTGACTCGCAAATCGCGCCAGAACACCAACCATCGGCGCCACACGCCACCTTCGGTGTCTAAGGCGCTGTGGGGACGGCGACCCGGAGACGGAAGTGCTGCGCCTCATCGGTCACGGGCTCAAGACCGGTGAGATCGAGGACGCGAACAGGCTGACAACAGCGCCACTATTTCCGATTAGTGCTCCAAATCGGGCGGACGCCGCGCGATGCGGGACTTCCGCTCCCGGTGCATGGCGGTAGTACACCAGAGCGTATGGAATGCCGCAGAGGACGAAGAGTTGCTTGACAGCGGCGGAGCTTCAACTACCCACAGACGCCGCTATGAGACTCGACACGGCCGCCACGCAGCCCCTCAGCGCTGCACGCCCCAGCGCCGCACCGTCACCCGTTCCAGCGTGTCGAACCCCAGGCTCTCGACCAGCAGGCCGATGAGGATCACGCTCGCCAGGCCGGCGAACACCTTGTCGGTGTAGAGCTCATTGCGGTTCTGGAAGATGTACCAGCCCAGGCCGCCCTCGCCGGATGATGCGCCGAAGAACAGCTCGGCCGCGATCAGCGTGCGCCAGGCAAACGCCCAGCCGATGCGCAGGTGCGCAAGCACCGCAGGAAGAGACGGACTTCGTTGATGCCGAACAGATCGGCCCCCCGTCGCCTACCGAAGCCGACTCTGACGTCGCTGCAGAGGCCGAGTCGCGTCGTCAAACGAAGAACAGCAGCAGCATCAGCCCGGTCATGATGGAACCGAATTGGATTCCATCGCGGCCGCGGCACGAGCGCCGGCAGCCACTGCATGAACTGATGGCGCGCGGCGGGGCGGCGGTCGACATTGTCGAATGTTGGAAGCCAGCCGCGGTGCGAGCTCGAGAGATTCAGTTCTTCTTGTCGAGCGTCGACTCCGGAGAGAACTTTATGTTGATCAGCGCCTTGTTCTCCAGCTTGCTGCCGTCGCTAGTGCGCGCACGCCCATAGCGGAACTCGAGCCAGAAGCCCGCCGCCAGTTTGTGGTCGATGCCCAGCGCCTGCTTGAACGCCAAGTTCGACACGGTATTTGTACCCTGTTTGACATTGCTGATCTCGGCGAGCGCGTAGGTGTCGCGCCCCGGCTGGCCGTAGGTGTAGCGCGCGGCGGCCACGGTGGTGTTCTTGTACGCCGGTGTCGTGGTGAGGGTGTCGAGGTCCAGTTCCTTGTACACCCGCCGCAGCGTGAGGTTGAACAGGCCATTGTCGCCTTGCCCGAGCGCGATCGCCACCGCCGCATGCGTGCCCAGGCTCAATCGCTTGGCGTCCGCGCCCGAAGTGGGCTTGATCCGACCTTCGGCAAGCACGAAGGTCGCCTGGCTCGCGTTCCAACGCTTCTTCGCGTCCGTGCGCGCCTTGTCGGCGCAGGCGTTCAGGTCAGAGGCGAGCTTGGCGGAGTCTTCGAGCTTGATAGCGCCCGACTTCTGCGCGTCGATCAATTTCGGCAATTGGTTCGCCAACTGCGGCAGCAGGGCGGCCACCGAGGAGGGAGGTGCCTTGTTCTGACCCTTGGCCTGAGCGCTCAGCCACTCGATCACCTCGAGAGGCATTTCGTCGTTTTCAGACAGCCTCATCAGCTCCTTGAGGGTCTTCCCCGTCGTGAGCACCGCATGCTGCGAGTTGAACATGCGCACCAGAACCGGCGCGCACGTGCCGGTTTCACGAACGACGGCATTGCGCGCAGCGACGATCGGGTCCTGGTCCGTGTGCATGTAGAAGGACACGTTCACCGCCCAAGCGCTGCGCTCGTAGTCCACGCCGCCTTCGGCGAGTTTGTTCTGCGCGTAGCTGAAGGTTGTGTTGCCCCAGATCCTCGCCAGCGGTTCTTGCTTGTCGGCGTAGCGCGCCAGCGAGACGGCCATCGACTCGAACTGCGATCGCCCCGGCGTGAAAGCGATGCCGAAGCCGTCTTTGGCCGAGGCGTTGCCCAGCGAACCGATCGCCACCGCGAGGTCTTTGGTGGTTTGCAGGTTGCTGACCGCGCTCGCGTCGAGTTGGACGATCTCGTTGGCTGCCATCGGGCCGGTGCCGAGCGTGTAGAGGAAGTCACCGATCGTTGGCTCGGCGGCGTGGCTGGTAGCGGCAACGAGGCCGAGCAGCAGCGTGAGAAGACTCAGTCGCTTCATGTGGGGTTCCGGGTGTAGCGGCTCACTGCACACGCAACTGGAACACTTCGGTGCTCTGGTCGGTGTCGGCGCCGGCAGGGACCGAGCCCGAGGCCGTGGCGAGCACCTTGCCGCCGATCTTGACTTGACTCTTGAAGGTCTTGCCGAACGTCTTCAGCTCCATCGCGACGATGGTCAACGCGCCCAGGTAGACGCGCGGCGCCAAGGTCGTGCCCTGCACGGACTTCTTGCCACCGCCGGTCGGGTAGCTAAATTGGGTGCCATCGTCGAGCGACAAGGTCATCACGACGTTGGCTTGGCCCTTGTCCTCGAACTCGAAGTCGACTTGTGGACCCTTCGTCGTAAGAACCCGGTTCTTGTTGACATCGACAAACTTGATCTCCATCGTGCAGCCCCCGTCGGCCCCCCGAGGGTCCGCGAGACGAACCATCGTTCATCCCGCAGTACGGCGCATCCCTCGCCTTGTTGATGCCAGTTCGCGGCGACTACCGTACTCGTTGTGCGCAGCATCGGCAGCGTGGCGACGGTGAAACTCGCACCTTCGGATGTCCGTGTGCGGGTCGATCGGCAGCTTTGAGTCAACCAGATCAGGGCGACGCATGTCACTTCAGGGTCGGGTGCATGAGTTCGACGCTTTGAGGAGCAGGCGTTGGACAGCCAGCGGGGTGCTGACTGAGGAGCGACGCGGGAAACGAAAAGCGAGCGTGCGATACGCTCCATCACTTCTGGCTCACTCGCACTTTCCAGCGCCTCTCTCCATGACCTCTCTCACCTGCGTAGCCACCGAGGTAATCACCACCCACCAGAAGCCTGTCGGCTATGCCTATCGCACCGCCCCGGCTACGCCAACCGACAGCGGCTGGCGGTTTCTCAGCGGCAGCGAAAGCGAGAGGTACATGAACCAACCCACGCACTACATCACCTGCGTATTGGCGGAGTTCGCCATCGAGCATCCAGACGTTTCACCACTGCAGGACCACCCGGCCGGCTCCGCCTTCGCGGCGTACCGGTGCGAACGAAGCATTCGAAGTTGTGCCACTGGATTGAGCGCACTGCAATTCCTGCGGCTGTGGGGCAGAGGCAGTATTGGCCGTTTGAAGAGCCGCAACGGGTCAGGGCGGGTGGTGGCGGGTCGGATTGGCAGGCATTCAGACGGCGACGGCGCGGCACAGCGCCACCGGTGCTCTGGGAGTCAGCAGTACCTTGCACACCGGAAGTTGACTCGTGACGGTCCTGGTGTCTCGGTCGACTGGTTTGCAGCGTCTTCTGCCAGTCGATCTCCGCTCTCGTACTCACGGTTTCCGCTGCAAAGCGGCCCTTGGCCGAGCTTTTTCTCGTTGGCGGGCACGCTATGCTTTGGTGGGGGAGGCAGGTAGATGGACACTATTGGTGCTGCGGTATTCGGGTCGGTGCTCACCTTGGCGGGCGCGCTTGTTACCAATCTGTTCAATCATTGGAGGTTCGAGCGGCAGCTTCAGTTTGATAAGGAGCAAAAGTCGATCGAGCGCATGACCAAGCTGAGGACCGATGTGTATCTCGAGGCGGCAATGCGCAGCGGGCAAATGGGGGGATACATTGTTCGCGTGCAATCTCAGCTCCCCTCAAACGAGCTTGGGACACACGACGACTATGACGCATTTATCCAGTCGATCAGCAAGCTGAGCGTCGTCGCAGAACCCGAAACTGCCTTTCAAGCGAACGAGACGCTGAACGCCTTTTCAAGCACATTTGCGACGGCCTTGGCGGCGTCTCTACAGTTGGCTACGCTTGGGAAGGAGGTGGTCATCGCAGCTGAACGATCTGCCAAGGCCACCGAGGGCTGGAACGGCGCTTCTGCCGAAATGACTGCTGCAGTCATCGCGGTCACTGCCGAAATGACTGCTGCAAACAAGGCGGGGGGCTTCCCCGCGGCGTTGAAAGCGGGGGCGCAGTTAAAGGTCGCACTGGCCAATCAACGCTCTGCTCGCAAGCGCCTGAAATCAGCTTCATCCAAACACATTCAACTCATAGCGGAGCACACCAAGCTTCAAAAAGAGTGCCGTTCAGTAGTGTCCAAACAATTGCTCGCAACTCATGAGCCTACGGTTGCGCTGCTGGCCAAGATTCGAAAAGACCTTGGTCTACCAACCCAAAATGCGCGACTTCTAGAACAGATTGAACGCCAGCGGTTGGTTGCAGAAGCGGACCTCGCAGCGCTAGAAAAGGCTGGTGCAGATCTACTTGCGAAGCTCCAAGCGAAAAGTGCTGCCGCTGACTTGGTGATTGATCAGCAGTTCGCTGAATGGGACAAAGTCGCTGTAAGGATTGATGACCAAAACGCTCAGATTAAAGTCGTGAGGGACGCGGTGGCTGCACTCGAACTCAAAGTCGCTGAAGACAAGGCTGAGGCTCGTGCACTTGGAGCCGAAGTCGCTGAGCGCAAGGGGGACACCCCCCAGTAGCGCATCGTGCTCATGCACCTGAGCGCATGAAATGCCGCAGTGCATCGAGGATTAACTCGACGGTGGCAGAGCTTCAGCTACCCGCAGACGCCGCTACGAGACTCGACACGCCCGCCACGCAGCCCCTCAGCGCTGCACGCCCCAGCGCCGCACCGTCACCCGCTCCAGCGTGTCGAAGCCCAGGCTCTCGACCAGCAGCCCGATGAGGATGACGCTGGCGAGGCCGGCGAACACCTTGTCGGTATAGAGCTCGTTGCGGTTCTGGAAAATGTACCAGCCCAGGCCGCCTTTGCCGGAAGAAGCTCCGAAGAAGAGCTCGGCCGCGATCAGCGTGCGCCAGGCAAAAGCCCAGCCGATGCGCAGGCCCGACAGGATCGCCGGCAGCGCCGACGGCACGAGGATGGCGACCACGTAGCGCAAGCCGCGCAGGCCGTAGTTGCGCCCGGCCATGCGCAGCGTCTCGGGCACGCCCTGGAAGCCGGCGTAGGTGGCGAGCGCCAGCGGCCACAAAACCGAGTGCACCAGTACGAAGAGCAGGCTCGCCTTGCCGAGGCCGAACCACAGCAGGGCCAGCGGCAGCAGCGCGATGGCGGGCAGTGGGTTGAACATCGAGGTGAGCGTGGACAGCAGGTCGCGGCCGAAGCGGGTCGAGGCGGCCAGCGAGGTCAGCGCAAACGCCGCCACGATGCCCAACGCATAACCCTGCAGCAACAGGGACAGCGAGATGCCGGCTTTCTCGACCAGCTCGCCGCTGGCCACGCCAGCGATGAAGGCGCGGGCCGACTGGGTGAAGGTGGGCAGCAGCAAGTCGTTATCGGCCAGCCGCGCCGCCACTTCCCACAGCAATGCCAGCAGCGCCACGATCACCGCCTTGCGCAGGGCAGCCTGCTGCCACAGGCGTTGCGGTAGCGGCAGCAAGCGCTCGGGCGGCGTGTCGGCCAGCGGCTCGAGCGTGCGCTCGTACTCGGGTCGAACGGGTGGGTTGGCAGCGCTCATGGCGCCGTGCCTTGCGCCGGCTCGTCGAACAGCAGACCGTGGATGCGCTGGGCCTGCGCCTGGAAGTCTGCGCCGCCCAGGCTGTGTAGGCCGAAGTCGTGCGCGTTCAGTTCAGCCCGCACGCGGCCGGGCCGTGGCGACAGCACGAGGATGCGGTTGCCGACCACCAGCGCCTCTTCGATCGAGTGGGTGACGAAGAGCAGCGTGAAGCGCACGTCGTCCCACAGCGCAAGCAGCTCTTCCTGCATGCGCCGGCGCGTGAGCGCATCCAGCGCAGCAAACGGCTCGTCCATCAGCAGCACCTTGGGTTGCATGGCGAGTGCACGTGCAATAGCGACGCGCTGTTTCATGCCGCCCGACAGTTCATGCGGATAAGCGTTCGCAAAATCCGCCAAGGCGACCTTGGCAAGTGCATCGAAGGCCCGTTCGCGAGCCTCTTTCTTGCTGCAGCGGCGCGCGGCCAGCAGCGGGAAAGCCACGTTCGCGATCACCGTCTTCCACGGTGGCAATTGGTCGAACTCCTGGAACACGACGATGCGGTCGGGCCCTGGCTCGCGCACGGCCTGGCCGTCGAGCCGAATCTCACCTTCTCGCAACGGCAGAAAGCCGGCGATGGCCTTCAGCAGCGACGACTTGCCGCAGCCCGAGGCCCCGAGCAGCACGAAGCGGTCGGCCCGGTGCACGTCGAAGCTCACGCGGTGCGTGGCCCGCACGACGCGGTCTTGCGTGGCGTATTCCAGCGTCACGCCGTCGACCTGCAGCAGCGCATCGCTGTGGAGTGCCGGTGCGATGGACGTTGCCGTGCCGCGCGGCGCAGGCGTGGCGCGGCCGGCATCGGACTCGCGCAGCAGGGCAGTGGCGGCCGCATTCATGTCAGTTGGCCGGGGCGTTTTGCGCGTCGTCAAAGAAGTAGTCGAGCGCACGTGTCGGCTTGTTCTTGATCACCCCCACGCGGTGCATGAACTCGGCCAGCGCGAAGGTGTTCTGCGGCGCGAGCTTGAACTCGACCTCGGGGTTCTTGATGATCTTCAGCAGCAGCGCGCGGTCGATGCTCGACTTGTTGGTGCGGATGAAGATGTCGGCCGCCTTCTCCGGGTCGGCGCGAACCAGCTTCGCGGCCTCGGCCAGCGCATCGACGAAGGCCTTGTAGGTCTTCGGATTGTCACGACGGTATTTCTCGGTGGCGTAGAGCACGGTGGCCGAGGCCGGGCCGCCGAGCACCTGGTAGCTGCTGAGAACGATGTGCGCGTTCGGGTTGCCGGCCAGCCCCTGCTCCTGGAAGGGCGGGTTGCCGAAATGCGCGCTGATCTCGGTGCCGCCCTTGATGATGGCGGCTGTGGCCTCGGGGTGCGGCACCGCTACCTGGATCTTGTCGAGCTTGTTGTACTGCGCATCGCCCCATTGGCGCGCAGATGCAAGCTGCAGGATGCGCGACTGCACCGACACGCCCACGGCGGGCAGCGCGATGCGGTCTTTGTCGCTGAAGTCGGCGATCGTCTTGACGGCCGGGTTGATGCTCGTCAGGTAGTACGGAAAATTGCCGAGTGACGCGATGCCCCGCACGTTCTGTTTGCCCACCGTGCGATCCCACAGCGTCAGCAAGGGGCCGACACCGGCACCACCCACGTCGATGGAGCCCGACAGCAGCGCCTCGTTGACGGCGGCACCGCCCGAGAGCTTGACGAATTCGACCTTGATGTCGATGCCTTGGGCCTTGCCTTGCTTCTCGATCAGGCCCTGGTCTTGCGCCACGTTGAGCAGCAGGTAGACGATGCCGAACTGTTCGGCAATGCGCAGCTGGCCTTCGGCTCGGGCGGGCAGGGCGGTGAAGGAAATCAAGGCCACGCCGAGGGCAGCGAGGCCACGGCGCGAGCGGCCATTCAAACGGGGAAACATCGGGAACTCCGGGTGTCAGAAAGGCAGGTCGCCTTCGATCGTGGTGCGGTTCAGGCGGCGGCGCATGTGGTCGGGACAACCGGCGGCCAGGTGCATCAGCGAGCGGTTGTCCCAGAACACCATGTCGTGCGGCTGCCATGGGTGGCGGTACAGGTGCTCGGGCTTCACGCTGTGAGCGAACAGCTGGGCCAGCAGGTCACGGCTTTCATCGTCGGGCAGGCCGACGATGCGGGTCGTGAAATGCTCGCTGACGAACAAGGCCTTGCGGCCGGTCTCGGGGTGCGTGCGCACGACGGGTTGCTCCACCGGCTTCACCTGCGCCACCTGCTCGTCGCTGAGCTTGGGCCGCCATGGGCTGCGCGCGCGCAGCTCTTCGTACTTGGTGAGGTACGAGTGCTCGGCGCGCACATCGGCGACCTGGCGCTTCAGTGCTTCGGGCAAGGTGTCCCACGCCAGGTGCATGTTGGCGAACAGCGTGTCGCCGCCTTCTTCGGGCAGCTCCTGCGCGTGCAGCAGCGAGCCGAGGCTGGGCTTTTCCTTGTACGACAGGTCCGAATGCCAGTAGTGGCCGGCGTCGCCCAGGCCGATCGGCTTGCCGTTCTCGACGATGTTGGAGACGACCAGGATCTCCGGGTGACCCGCCAGCAAGAACTGGTGCAGCACGTGGATCTGCAGCGGCCCGAAGCGGCGGCTGAAGTCGATCTGCTGCTGCGGCGTGATGCGCTGGTCACGGAACACCAGCACGTGGTGGTCGAGATGGGCGCGGTGAATGCGCGAGAAATCGGCATCGGGCAGCGGCCGATGCAGGTCGAGGCCGATCACTTCGGCGCCCACGGGCGCGTCGAAGCGGCGGATTTCGATCGTCGAAGCAGGCGCGGTGCGAGCCGCGGTGTCGTGCAGGGCAAGGCTCATGCTGTCATGCGAGGCAAAGCTGCAGTCTAGGCAGCCTGGCCATCGCATGGGAAGGACGAAAACCTGCTGTGCTTTCTCGCTCAGCGCCTATGGGGCTTGTGGGCTTACGCGCCGGGCCGATGGCGCCGCGCGCTTGCGAACACCAGGTGCCGCTGCAGGGGAATGGTGGCGCCGCGGCGGCGCGGCTCCAGCAGCTCGGCCAGGCGGTCGCGCACCTGCCCACGTTGATCGGGTTCGAAGTCGCTGAGCCAGTTGCCGAACGAGCTGCTGCGGCTCCAGGCAATCAGCTCGTCCACGTCTTGCAGCTGGTCGACGAAGGTGTGCGAGGCCACCTCGATGCCGCTGAAGCCGGCCTGCGCCAGCAGCTCGGCCAGGCGGGTGGCATCCACGCGGTGGTTGTGTGCACCGGCGGCCTGGCCCACGCTGCGCAGGCCCACCTCGTCGAGCGCCTGGCGCAGCAGCACGTTCGAATCGTGCGGCCGCAGCGCATCGGCACTGTTGAGCGCGATGCGCCCACCCGGCCGCAGCACGCGCAGCGCTTCGGCCAATGCCTTGGGCTGGTCTGGCACCCAATGGAAGACGCTGTTGAGGTAGACCGCGTCGAAGCTCTCGTCGGCAAATTCGGATAGGTCTTCGGCGCGGCCGACCTTGGTGTGCAGGCGAGTGTGCTTGCGCGCGGCAATCACCACGCGCAGCGGCAGCGGGTCGATGCCGATCACTTCGCCCTGGTCACCCAGCTGCTCGGCCACCCAGGCGCCGAGCAGACCGGTGCCGCAGCCGACGTCGAGCACGCGGTCGCCCTTCTTCAGATTGAGCAAGGCGATGAGCTGCTTGCCGTGCTCGAACTGGCGGAAGCCCACGCGGTCGTAGGTGGCGGCCAGGTCGGCGGTGTCGTGGTCGAGCCGCACGTCGGGCGCAGCCGCCGTGGCGAGGCCGGCTGTCATGACGCGCTCCGCGGTTGGTCGACACGCACCCGGCTGCGCTGGCCATCCACCGACACCGGCACGTCGCCGGCCACGGTGATGCGGCGCATCACGCGGTGTTCGTCGCCGTAGTCGTTGATCGCGTAGTGCTGCGTGGCGCGGTTGTCCCAGATGGCCACGTCACCGGCCGCCCAGCGCCAGCGCACGGTGTTCTCGTGCCGCGTGATGTGGTTCTGGAAGATCGCCAACAGGTGGTCGCTGTCTTGGGTGTTGTAGCCGATGAAGTTCTTGATGAAGTGGCCTGATACCAGCGTGCGCTCGCCGGTTTCGGGGTGCACGCGCACCAGCGGGTGCTCGGCCTGGACCAGGCGCGAGGTGAAGACCTCACGGTAGTGCTTTGAACCATGGGCGTCAGGCGTGACGCGGGTGGCGGCGTAGTCGTAGTCGTTGCCATGCACGGCCCACAGGTTCTCGGCCAAGGTCTTCAACGCGGGCGTCAGCTCGTCGTAGGCTGCGGCGGTGTTGGCCCACACCGTGTCGCCGCCGCGTGGCGGGATGGTCACCGCCCGCAGGATCGAGACCTGCGGGTAGTCGACCTCGAAGGTCACGTCGGTGTGCCACGAGTTCGCGCGCCCGCCGTGGCGCGAGTCGAGTTCGAGGATCTGCGTGCCGTCTTTCGATGGCACGGTCGGGTGTTCGACCAGCTCGCCCCAGAGCCGGCCGAAGGCCTGCTGCTCGGCATCGTCCAGGTGCTGTTGGCCGCGGAAGAACAGCACCTTGTTCTGGTACAGCGCCTGCTTGATGGATGCAAAGGTCGACGCGGACAGCCGGCCCGAGAGGCGCAGGCCGCGCACCTCGGCGCCGATGCGGCCGGCCAAAGGCACGAGATCGAGTTCGGCCGTGGCGGCCGGGTGGTTCAGAACAGCGCTCATCACAGACTCCTTCTAGGGGTTGATGTTTGCGGCTTGCGCCGCTCAGAACGGCCGGCTACCGGACAGGCTGATGCGCTTGAGCACGCGCCGCTCGGCGGCATCGAACGCGCTGCGCGAATGCAGCGTGGCCTGGTTGTCCCAGTAGACGATGTCGCCCACCTGCCAGCGGTGCGTGTAGGCGAAGCGCGGCTGCAGAAGGTGTGCACGCAGACGCTCGACCAGCGCCTGGCCGTGCGCCGGTGCCACGCCGAGCACCTCGACCTCGGTCGACTCGTCGAGGTACAGCAGCCTGCGGCCGGAGTCCGGATGCGTGCGTACCAGCGGGTGCGCCTCGGACGGTGTGAGCGGTTCGATGTCGGGCGTTCGGTAGCGCGGGAACACGCCCGACGCCAGCGGCTTCAGGCGGCGCAGGAAGGGGTTGTAGGTGATGAGCTGAAGGCCGTCGATCTCGAGCTTCGTCCCGTCGTCGAGCGCGTCGTACGCGGCCGCCAGGTTGATCCAGGTGGTGTCGCCGCCCACGCGCGGAACCTCCAGCGCATAGAGCAGCGAACCTGACGACGGCACCGGCGTCCAGTGGTGGTCGCTGTGCGCGCTGAGTTCGTGGTGGCCCAGCACGCCGTTCTCGACGTTGGAGACCTTCACGATCGCCGGTGTGTTGCCACCGTAGGGGTCGGAGGCCAGCACCGGCACATCGGTCGGCGGCTGGAACACGTCGCCGAAACTGTGGGTGAGGCGCAGGAATTGCGCGTCGTCGAGCTGCTGCCCGCGCAGCAGCACGATGTGGCGGTCGCGCAGCGCCTTCTTCAGCGCCAGCACCTGGGCGGCTCGCAAGGGCTGGCGTGCGTCCAGGTCGGTGACCACGGCGCCGAGCGGGGCGTCCAGGTCGTGCACCGCCCAGTGCGGCACTGCGCCCCGAGGCTTCGCGTCGATGGTGGCGGGAGAGGGTTCGGCCAAGGTCGTGGTCATGGGGTTTCCTGTTCTGTGGGTCAGGCGGCGCGTGCGACCGGTGCGCTCGCATAGCGGCTGGCGGGGCGCTCCAGCCCGAGGTTCTCGCGCAAGGTCTTGCCTTCGTACGCGGTGCGGAAGAGGCCGCGGCGTTGCAGCTCCGGCACCACCAGATCGACGAACTCGTTGAGCGACTGCGGCAGCACCGGCGGCATCACGTTGAAGCCGTCGGCCGCGCCGTTCTCGAACCACGATTGCATCTGGTCGGCGATGGTCTTCGGCGTGCCGATCACGACCCAGTGGCCACGTGCACCGGCCAGGTACTCGTAGAGCTGGCGCACGGTGAGCTTCTCGCGGCGCGCGAGTTCGATCACCACATGGGCCCGGCTGTTGATGCCTTTCGGTGGCTCCGGGTAGTAGGGCGGGGGTGCATCCAGGTCCCAGCGCCGCAAGTCGTCGTTCGGCCAGAACTGCGCGATGGTGTTCAGGCCCACCGAGGGGTGGATCAGCTTCTGCAGCTCAGCCCACTTCGCCTTGGCCTCGGCCTCGGTGCGGCCGATCACCGGCGAGATGCCGGGCAGCACCAGCAGCTGCTCGGGGCGGCGGCCGTACTTCGCCATGCGGCCCTTCACGTCCGCGTAGAAATTGCGCGCCTCGGCCTCGCTGGTCCAGGCGGTGAAGATGGCTTCGGCGGTGGCGGCCGCGAGTTCCTTGCCGTCTTCCGACGACCCGGCCTGCACGATCACCGGGTGGCCTTGCGGCGAGCGCTCGATGTTCAGCGGCCCTTTCACCTTGAAGTATTTGCCGACGTGGTTGAGCGCGTGCAGCTTCTTCGGGTCGAAGTAGACGCCCGAAGCGGCGTCGCGCGAGAACGCGTCGTCGTCATAGCTGTCCCACAGGCCCTTCACCACCTCGACGAACTCGTGCGCACGCTCGTAGCGCACCGCGGGGTCCGGGTGGGCCTCCAGGCCGAAGTTGCCGAACACGTTTTCCGCGCTGGTGGTCACCACGTTCCAGGCCGCACGCCCTTTGCTGAGGTGGTCGAGCGAGGCGAACTTGCGCGCCAGCAGGAAGGGGTCTTCGTAGGTGGTGGAGGCGGTGGCGACGAAGCCGATGTGCTTCGTCACCGCTGACAGCGCGGCCCACAGCGTCACCGGCTCGAAGTACGAGACGCGGCCCTGCCGGCTGAGCGACTCTTCGTCGCCACGGTGCTGCAGCCCTGGGCTGTCGGCCACGAACACCTGATCGAACAGGCCGCGCTCGGCCGTTTGCGCCACCTCGATGTAGTGGTCGATGTTGACGCCCGAGTCGACCTGCGAGCCCGGGTGGCGCCAGGCAGCCACGTGGTGGCCGGTGGCCATGATGAAGGCGCCGAGGCGCAGTTTCTTGTCGGACATGGTGGGCTCTTTCGTGTGGCGAGGTGCGGGTGTCAAAAGGGCGACAAAACGCGCGTCAAAGGGCGAAGCGCAGGCCGGCGGGCAGGGGGAACCGGGTGCCGGCGCGTTCGTTGTCGAAGTCGTCGCGGCTGGCATGGCGAGCGTTTGCAGCGGCCTCGGCTTCGCCGGCGAATTCTGCGAGCACGTCTTCCTTGATGCGAGAGAACGGCAGGCCGACACGGTCGCGCGGGTGGGCCAGCTCCACCGGCACGATGCGGCGGATGCGGCCCGGCCGCGGCTCCATCACCACCACCTTGTCGCCGAGGTACACCGCCTCTTCGACGTCGTGCGTCACGAGGATCATCGTGATGCCTTCGGCCTGCCAGATGCGGTGCAGCTCTTGCTGCAGGTGGGCGCGCGTCAGGGCATCCAGCGCGCCGAAGGGTTCATCGAGCAGCAGCACCTCGGGCCGGTTGACGAGCGCGCGGGCAATCGCCACGCGCTGCGACATGCCGCCCGAGAGCTGGTGCGGGTAGGCCGACTCGAAACCTCCCAGGCCGACCAGCTCGATGTGCTCGCGCACCGAGGCCGCCTTCTCGTCTTCGCTGAGCTTGCCGTTCAGCAGGCCGAGCGCGATGTTCTGCGACACCGTGAGCCAGGGGAAGAGCCGGTGCTCCTGGAACACGATGCCGCGGTTCAGGCTGGTGCCGACGATGCGCTGGCCATCCAGCCGCACCTCGCCGCGGTAGTCGTCTTCGAGCCCGACGATCAGGCGCAGCAGCGTCGACTTGCCGCAGCCGCTGCTGCCGACAATGCTGACGAACTCGCCCGGGTTGACGGTGAGCGTGATGTCGTCGAGCACGGGTAGGGCTTCGCCCTTCACTTCGTATTGCTTGCTCAGGTGGTCAATCTGAAGGGTGCCGGCGTGAGCCATGGGGTGTTTCCTCGGAAGGGGTTCAGAACTGCGCGACGGAGCGGCCGCGCCAGGCCAGCGCGCGCGCTTCGATGCGGCTGGCGATCCAGTTGAGCGAGAAGCCGACCAGGCCGACGACGATCACGCCGAACAGCACCAGGTCCATCAGAAAGTGCTCTCGGCCGTCGATCATGGTGTTGCCGATGCCTTCACCCGAGACCAGCAGGTACTCGGCGCCCAGCGTCGCGAGCCACGCGTAGATGAGCCCGAGGTGGATGCCCGCGAAGATCGAGGGCGAGGCGGCAGGCAGGATCACCTTGGCCCAGGTCTGCACGCGGTTGAACTTGAGCACGCGTGCCACCTCGAGCAGGTCGGCCGGCACGCTGCGAATGCCTTCGAAGGTGTTGAGCACCACCGGGAAGAACGCAGCCAGCGACAGGAAGGCCACCTTGGCCGCGTCGCCCAACCCGAACCACACCGACAGCAGCGGAATCCATGCGAACAGCGAGATCTGCTTCAGCGTGTGAAAGCTCGGCCCGGCCAGCTTCTCGAACAGCCGGGAGGCGCCGAGTGCCGCACCGAACACCAGCCCGCCGAATGCGCCGATCGCAAAGCCGATCAGGTCGCGCCGCAGGCTCGCTGCGAGCGCCGAGAACACATGGCCGCTCGCCACCTGCTCCACGGCCGTCTGCCAGACCTTGCCTGGCGCGATCAGCAGCGGCGAGGTCGACCAGCCGAAGCGCACCGCTGCCCACCAGGTGACGACGATGAGCACCGGAATCACGAAGCCGCGCAACGGCTTGGGAACGAAGGTGGTGGCCATCAGAAGGCCTCCTTGCGCCAGCCGAGCAGGCGCCGCTCGGCGAGCGCCAGCAGCTTGTCGAGCGCATAGCCAACGGCACCGACCACCACCACCGCGGCGAGCACCACGTCGAGCTGGAACAGCTGGCGGCCGTAGACGATCATGTAGCCCAGGCCCTCGCTGCTGGCGAGCAGCTCCACCACCACCAGCGCAAGCCACGCATGCGTGAGGCCGTAGCGCACGCCGTTCCAGATGGGCGCCAGCGCGGCGGGGAAGACCACCTTCGACAGCATCTGCCAGCGCGTGAACTCGAGCACCCGCGCCACCTCGATGTAGCGGGTGGGCACGCCCTGGATGCCCTTGTAGGTGTTGAGCGTGATCGGCACCAGCGCAGCCTTGCTGATGAGGATGATCTTCAGCGCTTCGTCGATGCCCACCAACAGCATCAGCAGCGGCAGCCAGCCGAGCACCGGCACCTGCGCGAAGGCTTTGAACGTGGGGTAGACGTAGTCCTTGAACGTGGGCGACAAGCCCATCGCCACGCCCAGCGCGAGTCCACCCACCAGGCCGACCGAGAAGCCGGCCAGCACGCGCAGCAGGCTGATCTGCAGGTTGGCCCACAGCTCGCCGCTCAGCAGCGACTCCTTGAAGGTGAGGGCCACCGCTTCGGGTGCGGGCAGCACCTGCGGGGCGACCCATTCGAAGTGCGCGGCCAATGTCCACACGGCGAGCACCGCCAGCGGCAGGGGCCAGGCCAGCAGCCAGTCGGGCAGGCGTGGCCACCGCGTCGCCTGTGTCTTGAGGGCAGCGCCCACCGGGCTCGCGTGCAGCTGTGGCGCAAGGGAGGGCGGCGCGATGCCGTCGGCCGTGATGAGCAAATCACGCTTCATCGTCAGGCTCCAAGGATCTTGCCGTTGGCCTGGTAGACCGGCCAGAAGTTCTCGAGCTTCTGCTCGCGCAGCGCGGCTTGCAGGTAGCGAGTGTCGATCCACGGCGCGGCGTCGAACTTGGCGCGGCTCAGCTTGAAACGCTGGGCCTGCTCGATCGCGTCTTTGTAGCGGCCGACGAGGAAGGGGTCGAAGTTCGGGTTGAGCCGCACGCGCAGCGGCTCGCCGGCGTAGTCTTCCTTCCAGTGCTCGAAGGGCGTGCCGGCACGTGCCCATAAGCGCAGCACCTCTTCGCGGTTGGCTTCGTCCGAAGACCACTTCGCGGTGCGCACCGCCACGTTGACCACACGCTGCACCAACTGCGGGTTGGCCTCGGCAAAGCGGTCGGTCACCAGCACGTGGCCTTGGCGGGTGAAGATCGGCGAATCGTTCTTGCTGGAGTACAGCACCCGCACCTGGCCCTTGTCGCGCAGCCGCAGGATGTCCATCGAGCCGATCGCGGCGTCGATGTCTTTCGTCGACAAGGCCGTGAGGTAGCCGGCGGTGTCGAGGTTGAGGATCTTGAGGTCCTTCTCGGTCAGGCCGTGCGCTTCGAGCAGTCGCAGCGCCGGCAGGTGCATGTTGGTGCCGCGGAACAGCGAGACGCGCTTGCCGCGCAGGTCGGCCACGGTCTTCAGCGGCGAATCGGGCGGCACGCCGATGTAGATGTTGGAACGAACGCCGTTGGCCACCACCAGCCGCGTCTTCAGCCCGGCGGACTTGGCGATGATGGCCGGCAGGTCACCCTGCACGGTGAAGTCGAGCTGGTTGTTGGTCAATGCCTCGTTGACGGCCGGGCCGGCGCCTTTGAAGAAGAACCACTCGACCTGGATGCCGTCGGCCTTGAACTCGTCTTCGAACCAGCCCTTGGCATGCGCGATGGCGATCGAGCTGCCGCCGAAGCCCGGTGGGCTGCCGATGGCAGGCTGCGCCACGCCGATGCGGATGGTGCGGGCTGCAGGGTCTGCGGCCGCGAGCGCGGGCAGGCCCACGGCCGAGCCGGTCGCGCCTGCGGTCAGCAGCTGCAGCGCGCGGCGGCGGGTGAGATGCCGCTCGCTCATCGTGCGGCCGCCACGTTGCTGCCGACCAGCTTGCCGTCGGCCGCGTACTCGGGCCAGTAGCCTTCGAGTTTCTGCGACTTGAGCGCTGCGTTCAGGAAGCGCGGGTCGAACCAGGTGTCGATCTCGGGCTTGCTGCGGATCAACTTCAGGGTGAAGGCCTCGTCAGCCGCGTCCTTGTAGCGTGCGACGAGGAAGGGGTCGAGCAGTGGCGACAGGCGCACGCGCAGCGGCTGGCCGACGAAGTCTTCGCGCCAGAACCTTTCCGGGTACTCGGCCTTGCCCCATTGCGCGAACAACTCGCCGCGCTGCGATTCATCGGAGTAGGCGCGTGCGGTCTTCACCACCGTGTCGACCACACGCTGCACGATCTGCGGCTGCTTGGTCGCGAACTCGTCGCTGACGAGCAGCGCCGTCTGGCGTGTGTAGCGGAACGAGTCTTGCGCGGCCGACCAGACGACCTTGGCCGATCCCTTCTCGCGCAGCATGAAGAGTTCGACGTAGCCGAAGGCCGCATCAATGTCCTTGGTGGTGAGCGCGGCCTGGGCGGCGGCGGTGTCGAGGTTGATCAGCTTGAGGTCGCTCTCCTTGATGCCCTTGGCCGCCAGCGCGCGCACCGCCGCGAGGTGCAGGTTGGTGCCTTTGAAGACCGCGACACGCTTGCCTTTCAGGTCTTCGAGTTTCGTGATGGTGGAGTCGGGTGGCACGCCGAGGTAGAGGCCATTGCGCACGCCGCTGCCGACGATGATGCGGGTCTTCACGCCACCGGCGCGGTGCACGATGGAGGGCAGGTCGCCTTGCCACGCGAAGTCGAGCTGCTTGTTGACGAGCGCTTCGTTGACGGCCGGGCCGGCGCCCTTGAAGTAGATCCAGTCGACCTTGATGCCGTCTTTTGCGAACTCCTGCTCCAGCAGGCCTTGCGCGTTGACGAGGCCGACGGTCGAGCTGCCGGTGCGCGGCGGTGTGCCGACCCCGCCAGTGGCCACGCCGATGCGGATCACCGACGGTGCTTGTGCCAGGGCGAGCGTGGACGCGGTGAGCAGGGCGACGACGGAGCCGAAGCGAAGCCAGTGTTTCAGGTTCATGGTGATCTCGACAAAAAGCGGCGTTGGGTCGAGACCATAGAAGTGCGTGCGGATGCTGTGAACTGAGCATTTCGTGTTTGCTTATGTGCTGCGTCGACATCGGGCGGTGTGTGCGCAAACCGGATATCCACATGCGATTCGGTTGCTTGGAACGGCGATGGCGGTGGGATACGTTCGCGGGTCTTGCGCTGTCTCGAATGAAGGGTCTTGATGTCTCGCGAAAGAAGTGAATCGGATGTTGCCGAGGCGGCCAGCCCGCGTCGGCGTTTTCTGCGCTCGACCACTGCACTGATCGGTGTGGCCGCGGGTTCGACGCAGGCCTTGGCGCAAAGTGCTGCGCAGGCGTCACCCGCTGGGGCACTGCCGGTGCCCGAGTCGATGAAAGCACCCGGCGCACCGGTGGGCGGCAAGCTGTATGGCGAGCCATCGCCTTTCGAGCGCAAGGCAATCCGCAACGTCATCCCCAACCTGCCGCAGTACATCTCGGCATCGAGCCGCACGCCGCTGGGCGAGCTCGACGGCATCATCACGCCGAGCGGCTTGTTCTATGAGCGGCATCACGGTGGCGTGCCGGTCATCGACCCGGCGCAGCACCGCTTGATGCTGCACGGCCTGGTGAAGACGCCGCTTCTCTTCACGGTGGACGAGCTGCGGCGCTTTCCGTCGGAGTCACGCATCCACTTTCTCGAATGCTCGGGCAACCCCAGCTACAAGAAGCCGTATGGCAAGACGGCCTCCGACCTGATGGGCCTGGTGAGTTGCGCCGAATGGACGGGCGTGGCGCTGAAGACGCTGCTCGATGAAGCCGGCTTGCTGCCATCGGCGAAATGGGTGGTTGCCGAAGGTGCCGATGCGGCCGGCATGACGCGCAGTGTGCCGATCGAGAAGTGCCTGGAGGATGCGCTCGTCGTCTACAGCCAGAACGGCGAGCGCCTGCGCCCCGAGCAGGGCTACCCGATCCGCCTGCTCCTGCCGGGCTATGAAGGCAACATGAGCGTGAAGTGGTTGCGCCGCCTTCATGTGCTCGACGCGCCGGTGCACTCGCGCGAAGAGACCTCGAAGTACACGGACCTCATGCCCAACGGCCGCGCGCGGCAGTTCACCTTCTACATGGAGGCGAAATCGATCATCACTTCGCCTTCGGGTGGCCAGCACATCCCGAGCCCAGGGTTCGTCGAGATCCGCGGGCTGGCCTGGAGCGGCCACGGCAAGATTGCGCAAGTCGACGTGTCAGTGGACGGTGGCAAGAACTGGTCGCCATCCACCTTGCAGGAGCCGGTGCTGTCGCGCGCGCTGACGCGCTTTCGGCACGCCTGGCGATGGGACGGCCAGCCGGCCGTGATCCAGAGCCGCGCGGTCGATGAGACCGGTTATGTGCAGCCCGTGTTCAGCCAACTGCTCGGCGAGCGAGGCGACAACTCGCTGTACCACAACAACTCGGTACAGCCTTGGCGCATTGCGGCCGACGGCGAGGTGACCAATGGCAATGCGTGATCGCATGAAGGCTTGCTTGCGCGTGGGGAGCATCGCATTTGCACTGTCGGCATGCATGCTCTCCACGCCGGCTTCGGCGCAGTCTCGTTACGGCATCGGCCATGCAGCCACGCCGGCGCAGGTGGCAGCGTGGGACCTCGATGTCTCGCCCGATGGACGCAACCTGCCCGTAGGCCAGGGCAGCGTATTGCGCGGGCGCGAGGTCTTTGCCAATCAGTGCGCCGCCTGCCACGGCGCGCGCGGCGAAGGCGGCAGCCTGGGCGACAAGCTCGCAGGCGGGCAGGGCACGCTCGCCACACCGACGCCGGTTCGCACCGTGGGCAGCTACTGGCCGTACGCGACAACGCTGTTCGACTACGTGCGGCGAGCCATGCCCTTGAACGCACCTCAGTCGCTGTCGAACGAAGACGTGTACGCGGTCTCGGGCTACGTGCTGTTTCTCAACGGCCTGGTTGCCGAAGACACGATCGTCAGTGCGAAGACGCTCACCCAACTGAAGATGCCCAACCGCGACGGCTTCGTGGTCGACCCGCGGCCGGATGTGCGCAACGCCGGCTGCTTGCGCGACTGCATCAAGTGAGGCTGCGGCGTTCGGCTTTGCACCGCTACACGCCGCCACAACGGGACGAACTCCTACACACGCATCACCTGGGCGCCGACTCTTGCTTCATGCCCCGGCAAGGAAGAATCACGGCACGTCGCTTGCCGGCTCGATTTCACATGAGGCGGGCGGCATCGTCGAAACACACTTGGAGAGATGAGATGAAAAAACTGATTGTTGCCGTGGCCGCCCTTGTTCTTGCGAGCTTTGCCTTTGCCCAGGCGGGCACCGCCGTTAAGGAAGCCGGCAAAGCCACCGCCGAGACGGCCAAGCAGGGCGCAGAGAACACCAAGGCACTCACGTCGTCCGAGCCTGAAAAAACCGTGCACAAGGCCAAGGCCAAGGTCCACAAAGCCAAGGCCAAGCAGCATGGCGAGAATGCCAAGGACGCAGCCAAGGAAACCGTCAAGTAAATCTGTCGCGCCGATCCGCGTGAGCGGGTCGGCGGCGCCAAGCTGTCTATCGGCTGAGACCGCTCAGCGGCGAAGCAGGCCACGCCGTTGACACGTCGATGCTCGCGGCCTCGGCCTGCGGTGGCGGCCCTGATGCGCACCCCGCAAGCGCCAGCAGCGTGACTGCGAGTGCTGCCAAGGGGCCGGTCGCGCGACCGGCGGTGCGAGGCTGCCGCATGTGTCAACTGCTCGCAACGAAGCGATCGGCGCGCGCTGCGTCGAGAACACCCAGCAGGTTCGACTTCAGCAGGTCGACGGGGCGCTGGCCGTTCAGCGTCCCACGTACGGCGCGCGATCGAACACAGTGATGCCCAGGCACTGCGTGGCGCCTCTGAAACCTCTGTGACGGCGCATCGTCCGACACGTGCTCGTGGTGTTCGCTGAGGGATGCACTGGGGTCCCGCGCATAGCCTCGGCGCGTACACCGTTTCCTGCACACCGATGAGGAGCATGGCCATGGTCATCACAATGCACACCGCACGAATCACAGGCCCGATCTCCTACCTTGCAATGGACGGGAAGCGGGGCAACATTCCGCTAGGCCCCTGCCTGGTCGAGCAGGTCGACCATCGCATCGTCGACATCATCTGGGGTCCACAGGGGCAAAGCTCGGCTGCACTGCCGCTTGAAGATGTCGAAGCGGCCGAAAACATCGGCCACCTGGTTCTCCTGGACTGACTCCGCTCAGTTCCGCGTGCTGCGGACCGTTTCGGTACAGAAGCCTGCCAGGCGCTGCATCACGGCCCGCACTGCCTTGTTGGCTGCGACAACGCCACCGTAGGGGTCTTCGCTGTTGCTGACCACGCTCTCGTCGAATTCGCTGAAGGCCAGCACGCGGCGGGTGGCGCTGTCGAGCAGATAGGCCCGCAGCGTGAAGCGGACCCTGCTCGGGCCGTCGCCGAACTCTTGCTGCAAGCGCAGTACCTCGGTATCGAGCCTCATGCTGCCACTGAAGCCGGCTGCTGCAGGCCCGACTGCGCGAAACGTGCCTGTGCTTGCGATGGACGCGACGATGATGGACCCAAGCATGCGCGCCGGCGCGTCCAGCCACTCGCTGTGCGCAAAATGTGCCAGCTGGTAGGGCTCGCGGATGTAGATCATCTGCGAGCTGTCGAACCCCGGCGATGCGCGTGTCGGGCTGATCACGAGAGTGGGCATCGAATCTGCCGGCGTCGGTGCTTTGTTGGCAGCCGTGCGAGCGCCGTCCAGATTCATGTCGAGCGCGTAGAGGGTCGGCGCAGGCGTTGCCGGCCCAAGCAGCCCACCGCACCCGCTGGCCATCGCCAAACTCAGTACGACGACGCCGTATCGGAATGCGCTTGCGAGAGACGATGCGTTCATGGACGAGGTGGCTTCGCTGGGGATTCGCCCGGCCCGTCGGGCACCGGGCTGCGCCCGCGCACCAGAGCCGCCGGATCGCGTGCCGTCTGCTCGCTCAGCCGCGTCAGCGAGATCGACAGGGCATTGAGTTCGTTCAGAAGCCGCTGGACCTCTGGCAGCGTCTCTGCGGTGAAGCGCTGCACATCGGTGCCCACGGCGTCCACCGACCTGGCCACGTTGGTGCCCGCCAGGGCCACGTCATTCCCCATCTTCTCGACCGCTTCGGCGCCGCGGCCGACGCGGTCGATCAGCGGCCCGAGCTTCGCGGTCGCGCGTTCGCTGTAGTCCAGAGTGCGTGCCGCCCTGACGATGCTGGCATCGATCAGGTCCTTGCGTGCGGCCAGCGTGTGCGAAACGACGGCAATGTCCGAGAGGGCGCTCTTGAACGCCGCCTTGTTTTCGTCGCTCAGCAGTGCGTCGACGTTGCTCGACGTTCGGTCGAGCTTCGCAAGCACGGTCGTGAGCACGTTCTCCAGCCTGGCGCTCAAGGACGGCTTGGTTCGAATCACTGGGTAGGGCTCTTGCTCGCTGGGAGGCAGCAGCGGGGACTCCTTCGCGCCGCCGCCCAACTCGACATAGGCGATGCCCGTCAGGCCTTGGGTTTTCAGCACCGCGACGGTGTCTTGCTTGATCGGTGTTCCGCGCTCGATGGCAAATGTCAGCCGCACGTTCTCGGGGTTGGCCGCCACCAGCTGGATCGCCTGCACCTTGCCAACTTCGACCCCGTTGTACTTGACGGGCGCGTTCACGTTGAGGCCTGCCACGGACTCCTCTTCGATAGCCACGTACAGGTCGTACTTCTTCTTGACGGTGCCCCCCGAGGCCAGCCACAGCATGCCGGCAATCAGCGCTGCGCCAAGCAGCATCACGAACGCCCCAACCGCGGCGTAGTTCACCTTGGTTTCGATACGGGCCTCCCGGATTCATGGCCTTGCAATGTTTCGGCCCATGGGTCTCCTGCTGCCGCGCGGCTCGCCCGCGCGGACCGTCGAAGAAGCGCCGCACGGCTGCGTTGCCAGACTGGGAAAGTTCCGCCATGCTGCCCACGCCCTGGACCGTCCCATCGGCCAGCACGGCGACGCGATCGGTCACCTGCCAGAGCAGATCCAGATCATGCGTGATCATGAAAATCGTCAAGCCCATCAGGTCGCGTAGCCTGCGCACGAGGGTATCAACACCTTCGGCGCTGACCGGGTCGAGGCCGGCCGTGGGTTCGTCGAGGAAAAGCAACTCGGGGTCGAGCGCCAAAGCACGGGCGAGAGAGGCTCGCTTCATCATGCCGCCGCTCAGTTCGGACGGGTACTGCGAACCGACAGCGGCCGTGAGGCCCGTCATCGCGAGCTTCGACAGCGCGATCTCGTCGATCAACTCATCGTCGAGCCGAGTGTGTTCGCGCAGTGGCAGGCCGATGTTTTCCATAATGGTCAGCGAGCCAAACAGGCCCCCGTGCTGGAACATCACACCGAAGCGTTGGCGCAGCGCCAGAGCCGCATCGTCGTCCAGCGCCTGCAGATCGACACCGAGAACCCGGATGGAGCCGGTGTCCGGCCGTTGCAGCAGGATGATCTCGCGCAGCAAGGTCGACTTGCCGGATCCGCTGCCGCCGATCAGCGCGAATATTTCTGCGCGGCGCACGTCGAAGCTCACATCGGAATGCACCACGTGCTCGCCGAAGCGGGTCGACACCTTGTCGATCTGGATGACCACTTCGTCGGGTTGCGCGTCGCCTGGCACGTCACAAGTCCAGCGTGCTGAAGATGATGGAGAACAGGGCGTCGGCGACGATCACGAGGAAGATCGACTGAACGACGCTGCGTGTGGTCTGTCGGCCTACGCTGTCGGCGCCGCTGCGGGTCCGAAAGCCCTGGTAGCAGCCAACCACCGCGATGATGGCGGCGAACACCGGTGCCTTGAAGAGACCCGTGAGGTAGGTGGTCAGTCCCACCGCCTTGACGAAGCGGTCGGTGAACTCACCGAAGCCGACGTCGAGCTGAGCACGCGCCATGATCATGCCGCCGAAGACGCCGAGCACGTCGGCGAACACCGTGAGCAGCGGCAGCGCAATCATCAGCGCGATGATCTTGGGCAGCACCAGCAGTTCCATCGGTGCGATGCCCAGCGTGCGCATGGCGTCGATCTCTTCAGTGACCGACATCGTGCCGATCTGCGCCGCGTACGCCGAGCCCGAACGTCCGGCCACGATGATGGCCGTGATCAGCGGTGCGAACTCGCGCAGCATCGACACACCGACCAGATCGGTGACGAAGATGTTGGCGCCGTACTGCCGAAGCTGGTCGGCCCCTTGGTAGGCGACGACGACGCCCAACAGGAACGACAGCAAGCCGACGATTGGCAAGGCATCGATGCCGGCGCTGCGGATATTGAACAGGGTGGGGCGCACTCGCCAGTGCGTCGGGTGAGCGGCGCAGTGGCAGAAGGCAAGGGCGCTTTCGCCCACGAAGCTAAGCAGGCCCATGGCCTCTGCGGATGCCGCTGCAGCGCTGCGCCCGACACGCTCAGGCAAGGTCTGCCGCGGGGTGCCGGTGGGCTTTGGCTGTGTGAGCGGGTCGGCGGCCTGCTCGGCTGCTGCATCGAGCAGCTTCTGGAACGCCGGGCGCAGGCCACGCATCGTCGTGACGCGGGTTTCGCCTTCCGACAGTCGCCGCACCAGCTTCTGAAGAACCCACGCACCGGCTGTGTCCATCGCTTCGATGTGCTCACCATCGGCAACCGTGGCTGAAGAGGTCGAGACATCGGCCGCTTCCATCCTGTGAGTGATCGCGCCCAACCCACGCACCGTCCAGTCGCCCGAGAACACGAGGGTTTGCGGGTTCGGTCGGGTGATGGAGGCTGGGTGAGCAGTCGGAACTTGCATGCGTGGCATGCAGCCTAGCGACGCAGGCCTTGTTGGTCTGTGCGCAAGCAGACACAGTTCAGCCGTGGCTGCGCTCTGATTCAGTGTTCGCCAAGTGCGGTGTGAACCGCCTCTTCATATGTTCCAACTCGAATGACAGGTCGACAACCTCTCCATGCCATCAAGGGAAGGTGTGCGGCGATCTCCTGGCATTCGGAGTGTCACGGTGAGAACTCGAACTTCAGCGAGGAAACCGTGCCCACGAAGTACGGCTTGCGCCCTTCGGGCCGTATCCATGCCACCTCGCCAGTGAGGGGCACCTGCACGCCGTCGCGAATCTGGTAGTTCGACCAGTTGCCTTCCCAGGGGGCCATGACCATGTCCTTGCCCACCATTCCGCCCCGCGCTTCGGCGCGGAATGAGCCGATCAGGCCGGCATCGTTGAACCTGAACAGCAGGGTCATGGTGAGTGGGCCGTCCGCCATCGTGGCATTTGCCGAATGCTCATCGACTGCCTCCCATCGCACGCCCTGGCTCGGCAGCAGCGCGGTTGGGTACCAGGCCACTTCAGCGAACCAGCGCATGAGTTCGCCGCGTGCAATCTCACCCTCACCACGGATGTCAGCCACCGTGAACAAGCCCTGAACCGTCGCGTGCAGCAGGCCGTTGCCAACGATATAGCTGTCGACGACGCGCACCTTGAGGCCCGGCAGCATCGAGATCTTGGCGTCCCAGAGGAAGCCCGGGCGACGGGTGATGACGCGCTGTCGCGAGGTGAACGGCTTCCACTGCTCGCCGGTGGTCGACATGTTGAAGCTGCCTGCGATGTGGATCGTGACGGTGGTGATGATGGGCTGGCCGTCCTTGAGTGCGGTGCGGAAGTAGCGTTGCACGGGCGCTGGCAAGCCCTCGAGCTCGCGCGCGTCGTAGCGTGTCGTCAGCGGCGACAGCCCGCCACGCATGTCGTCGATGCGACCCGCTTCGAGGCGGCTCTGCAACGTCTGCGTGGCGTCTTTCCATCGTCGAGCACCATAGGCAGAGAGACCGACTGCAGCTATGGCCAGCACGCACAGAATCAAACCAATCCACAACAGCCATGTCATGTGGACTCCTTCCAGTGACCCCAGGGGGGCTTCAGACCATCACGGCCTGGACCGGCCGGCGCAGCGAGGGCGGTGTGGTGGGGCCACGGCCAAAGCGCACCACCAGGTCCGGCCTCTGGCCGGCGAGTCCGAGGGCGGCGGCGAACGCTGACCGCACTGCAGTCACCTCCACCGGTTGATTCAGGAATGCGTTGCGGATGCCCAGTGCGGTGGCCTGCAGCGCAAAGCGCTCGTAGCAGCGGCCTACTTCCACCCAATGAGCCTTGTCGGCGGCCTGGCCAACGAACACCGCGATGCCCGCTGAGTTGCGTATCTGGCGCGCGTACTTGTCGTTCTCGCTGTTGGCCTTGAAGAACCATCTGAAACCCAGCTGGCCCAGCCACGTCGGAATGGCGGGGTTGCCAGACGAAACGCTGAACAGGCCGTCACGGTTGCGAACGGCATCAGCCTCGTTGAAGCGGATCCAGGTCTTGAGTTCCTTGATGAATGCGGGATCTGCCATCTGAGCTGTGTTGGCTTGAAGCACGTGATCGAGAACTCGTTCCATCGCAGCTCGTTCGGTCATCAGCAGCAGCTGTACGCGGTCTGACGTACCTGCATGTTCGAGAAGTTTGAGCTCGCCGTTGGTCAGAGGCTTGGCGTCGTAGTCGCCCCGCGTGCACTGTCGAGCCGGGATCGCCTCGAACAACGGCGAGGTCTGGGCTCGGGTGGATTGCAGGTTCAGCCGCACGCCATGGCGTTCAGCGTCGAAGTCGACCTCGGCGCTCAGCCCGTGGGCGAGTGCGGCCTGAACCAGGTTTTCGGCGGCACAGCCGAGTGATACGAAGACATGGTGGTCGTCCGGGTCGACGGCGGGGCAACGCCGTGACAGATCGGGCAGGATGTTGATGGCTTTGTCGCTGACGGAAAATTTCCAACATTGCGTGTTGTGGCTGGACGGCGCCAACGTGGCGCAGCGCACCAGCTCGTGGCTGAGAGACGCTGCGTCGGTGTTGGCCAAGGTACCCAACCGCCAAGTCTGAGCGACGACGGCTTCATAGCTCTCTGAGGCGGGCCCAGGTGAGCACGCTGGCAACAGCAAGCTGCTTCCCAGCGTCACCGAGGCCGAGTGGATGAAGTGTCTGCGAGCAAGGCCACGCGTTGCTTGTGGGTCAACGAGCACCCTTGTGATCCTTCTGGCCGTCGTTCTTGTGTCGTCCGGCGACCTCCTTGGCCTCGGCCAACTGCCGCTGCTGGTTCGCCTCTTCCAGAGGGGGCGTGTGGTTCTTGCCAGGTTTGCGCTGCTTGTTTTTGTCTTTCTGAGTCATGAGGCTCTCCAGTCTTGTGGGCGGCCGTTCGCGACATGCGCACGGCTGACACGCCCGTACCCTACGCCAGCATCGTTTCGCAAACGGTGCGGTGGCACACACAGCCCGGCTTGCCTGTCGAAGTGCTTGCCCCGTGGAGAGGCCGCTCAGGGGACCAGAGCCTGTATCCAGTTGACGAGCATGCGGGCATTGGCTTCTGTCACTGCGACGCCATTCGATGGCATCGTGACGCGGCTGACCTTTCCCGCCCAGTGGACCGAGCGCGGGCCCGAGCCATTCACACCTCTATCTGCCGACATGAAGGAGACTGTTCCGACCACGCGCTTCGGTCTGTGCGCCAACGAACTCCAAGCGCAACAATTTTCTTGTCCCAGTGTGCGCTGACGCACGGTTGCAGCGACGAGTCGCGGGTACGGTGAGTAGCGTCATGAGTTTGGGCCTCAGGGCATTGATGCGCCAGGTTCTCGCACATGGTTCTTCTATCACGTGAACTGAGGAGGTTCCGATGACCGGGCATGTCAAGAGAACGCTGGTGATGGTCAGTGCAGTGTTCGGCACCGTCACTTTTCTCCCTTGCGGGTGGGCTCAGTCGCGAGGCGAATTGCTCTACTCGACGCATTGCGTCAGCTGCCATACCTCCGAGATGCATTGGCGTGACAACAAGGCGGCCATCGATTGGGTCAGCCTGAAGTTCCAGGTGAGGCGCTGGCAGACGGCCGCCAGTCTGGGTTGGAGCGAATCCGACGTTCACGCCGTGACGGTCTATTTGAATGAAAGCATCTACCGCTATGTCCAGCCTGCGGATTCGATCGCCATGCATGCTCCGCGAATGATTGATCGAACGTACGCTGCAGGAAACGGATGGCCGCAGGACATCCACACCTGCTTTGCTGGCTGGCCGCTGGAGCAGACGGTGATGCGGTAGCGAATGAGCCCCATTCCTCCGCAGTCTCAAAACTGCCCGGGGCTTGATCTGGCACAAGGGGCCCAAAGGGCCAGTGCATAGACTCAAGCAAACCCGCCCGCGACCCAGTGCAACCCATTCGCCTCCACCGTCGCCGTCTGCGCCAAATCGTGAGGGTGGCGTTGTTCGCCTGGGTGTTTTCCTTGGCAGCGGCAGCCGCCGGTTCGTTGTGCGGGGAACCATGGCAACAGGAGGTTTGCCCCTCACCACTCGCTGCGGACCTTCAGCCGCAAGGTCATCGCGAGATTGCACGCATTACCTGTACCTGTCATGTTTGACAGCTTGTGGCGCATGTCGAACGAGAACAGACTCAAATCGCCAACGCTGCTGATGCCATCTAGAGGACCTTGTTCGTGACACGGCCCGCGATGATGGGCCGGCAGGCCGGCCTGGGGGCTAGCAATGGCAACTAACGAGACGCTCACGTCGGGACCAGCGCCCGGCAGTCACTGCTTCGGCGGGCAACGGGCGGGGCCGTGACGAACGCGGGCGCTGACGGCAATCCTGCAGCGCCCACGTTGAATTTGCTGGCCCGCGCCTTCAACGCTGTGCCAAATGGTTTTGTCCAGGTAGACGCACAGGGCCGAATCTTCGCGGCGAACGCCGAGCTTCACCGCTTGTCCAACCATGCGTTGGATACCCTTGCCGGCAAAGCGGTGGACACGCTGCTGCCCGAGGCGCAGCGCAAGATGCACATCAGCCAGCGCACGGGGTTCTTCGAGCATCCTGAGCCGCGACTGACGGGTGCCTGGCGTGTGCTGTACGCGCTCCACACGGACCGCCACGAATTCCCTGTCGAGATCGGGCTGGACCCGCTGGCGGGGCCTCACGGCCCTCTGGTGATGGCCTGGGTGTCGACATCAGCGAGCGCATGGATCTGGAATCGGCCTCCCGCGGCCCGTTCGAGGCCTCGCCGGCGCAGGTCGAAGAACCGAACATCAACCTGAAAGGCTCCAATGGCACCGCGTGAGATTCAGCTGCTTCTGGTCGACGACGACCCCTCCGCAATCCAGGTCATGGGGCGGATGCTCTCGCAATACCCCAACCAGCGCTTCGCCACATCGGGCGAAGCCGCGCTTCGGCTGGCACGCGAGGCGACCCCGGACCTCATCGTCCTGGACGTCGACATGCCTGGCATGACCGGGCTCGACGTGTGTGAAGCGCTGCGGGAAGACCCGGTATTGGCCCGCGTCCCCGTCATCCTCGCGACGAGCCACGACCCCACGACCCTGTTGCAAGTGACGGCGTTCCGGAAGGGTGCGTCCGATTTCGTCACCAAGCCGCTGATCGCGGCTCAGCTGACGGCCCGCGTGCGTGCGCACCTGCGCGCCAAGCTGCTGATTGAAGACCTGCAACGAGACAGCCTCGCGTCGGGTGCCGCGCCGCCACTGTCGAGTATGCAGACATCTCGGCTGCTGATCGTCGACGATGACATTGCGTCGATTCACGTGCTGCGCCACACACTGGGCGCGATGGGTGATTTTCACTTCGCCAAGAACGGCGAGGAAGCATTGGACCTCGCGCGTCGCCTGCTGCCGGACCTCATCTTGCTCGACGCGCACATGCCGGGTATCGACGGATTCGACGTGTGCAAGACGCTCAAGGCGGAAGCCGCCTTCAGGCACGTGCCGATCGCGTTCATCACACGGTTTTCCGATCCGCGCAACGAGATGCGGGCGCTCGATCTCGGCGCGGCAGACTTCATCGCCAAGCCCTACACCCGGGCCATCCTGCAGGCACGCGTGCGCAACCTGCTCGACCTGAAGCGACGCACCGATGCCGAGCTGAAGTCGATGCGCGAGCACCTGCAGCGCGTGGGTGATGCGCGTGTCGCCGACATCGTCGGTGCCGCATCGGACGCCATCGTCAGCTGCAACGCCGACGCCAAGGTGGTGCTGATCAACGCCGCGGCGTGCCGCATGTTCGGCGTCGAGCATGCCCAGGCCATGGGGTCGCCGATGCAGTCTCTGCTGGGCGAGGGCGCGTTGATCGACGAGCGCCGGCAAGACGCCCCGGTCCGCGCCACGATCACGCGGGCGAACGGCGGGTGCTTCCCGACCGAGATGTCGGTGTCCCGCGTCGGCGAGGGGGCGGACTGCCTGACCACCGTGATGCTGCGCGACATCAGCGACCGCGAACGACTCGAGGCCGAATCGCGCTCGCGCATCGAAGCCGAAACAGCAAGCCGCACCAAGACATTGATGTTGTCGTACATCGCCCACGAGATGGGCAACCCCTTGAACGGCCTGCTCGGCTTCGCTCAACTGATGGCGACCGATGACAGCAACCCTCTGCCTGCTGTCCAGGACAAGCGCCTGGCGCAGATCCTGGCGAGCAGCAAGCACCTTGAAGTCCTGATGCGCGACGTGATGGACCTCGGGCGCTTCGAGACAGGCAAGCTGACGGTCGAATTGCGCCCCGTGAACGCCACCCGTTGCGCGCAGGACGCCACCGAGGCCGCCTCGGCACTGGCTGAGCAGGCCGGCGTGACGCTGACGTGCCTGCTCGCATCGGCGTCCGTCCACTGCGCTGCCGACGCCGGCCGGCTGCACCAATGTCTGGTGAACCTGCTGACGAACGCCATCAAGTACAACCGACCCGGAGGATGGGCAAGGATCGAGGTGACCGGGGACTCGCAGCAGGTTGCGATCGCCGTGCGCGACAACGGCTTCGGGCTGGACACGCTCCAGCGCCAGCACCTGTTCGAGCCGTTCAACCGCCTCGGCAGGCAGCAGGCCGCGGCGCCCGGTATGGGCCTGGGGCTGGTGATCACGCGCCAACTCGTGGAGGCGATGAACGGCCGGCTGCGCGTCGAGAGCGAACCCGGTCTGGGAAGCTGTTTCACCATCGTGCTGCCCGGCGCATCCGACCCAACGGCGTCGTTTGAAGCGACAGCGGCGACCAGTCATGAATGACAACATCCTGCTGGTCGACGACGATCCCTCCTCGATCCAGTTGCTGAGCCGCATGCTTGCAAA
>Ga0307515_10000493_pt1 | contig 94441 bp, 70 predicted proteins | sample 17_EM_MG_FD_194513 | JGI IMG/M metagenome (GOLD analysis project Ga0307515, IMG submission 194513) | Populus trichocarpa ectomycorrhiza microbial communities from riparian zone in the Pacific Northwest, United States - 17_EM | ecosystem: Host-associated > Plants > Roots > Unclassified | place...
ACAATTTTTTTAGGCTTCCCAAAAAATAAATTTTCTAATTCAAAAGACCCGCCGCCGTTGTTGGTGTTTTCACCAACAACACTGGATATACATCTGCAATTTTTTAGGCTTCCCCAAAAAATAAATTTTGTAATTCAAAAGACTTTATTACTTTTGACGTGTACTATTTAAATAGTACACTAAATCACTAAGCATGATAGATATTCAAAACCTGCATTTTGCTTACCGGAAGAAACCGGTTTTTACAGGATTAAGCCTGCAGTTGCAACCCGGTCATATTTACGGTTTGCTGGGTAAGAATGGCACCGGCAAATCGACCCTGCTCAGAAATATTGCCGGTCTTTTGTTTCCCGACAAAGGAAAAATAGAAGTACTTGGTTTTACGCCCGGAAAACGCCAGCCTGCATTTCTGCAGGAAATCTTTATGGTGCCGGAAGAATTTTACCTGCCCGATTTACCGCTCTGGCACCTGGTGGCGCACCATGCCCCTTTTTATCCAAAATTCAACAAAGCGCAGTTTGAACAATACATTGCTGCATTTGATATTCCTGCCGGAAGTACAATGCAGAATATGAGCTACGGACAAAAGAAAAAAGTGCTGATAAGCTTTGGCCTGGCCAGCAATGCATCTATGCTGCTGATGGACGAGCCTACCAACGGGCTTGATATCATGAGCAAAAGCCAGTTCAGGAAAGTAATGGCCGGTGCGCTCAATGAAAATAAATGTATTGTCATCAGTACACACCAGGTAAAAGATTTGGAAAACCTGATTGACCGTATTACTATCATTGATGAGGGAAAGATACTTTTTGATCAGACCACAGACACCATCAGCCGTAAACTGGCCTTTCATATCTCATTTGACAGCGAGGAGGTGAAACAGGCATTGTACAACGAATCTTCCTTGCGCGGTACTGCCATCATCACTCCCAATACGGATGGAGAGGAAAGTAAACTCGATCTTGAATTGCTGTACAAAGCCATCGTTTTAAATGGCGCGGCGGTAACTGCGGTTTTTAAAGACTAAAACAATATTATGACTCAATTATTAGATGCCCGGCGCTGGTGGTTACTGGTAGGTAAACACTGGTCGGAAAACAGGAAAAAGTATAGTTTGTCGCTTACAGCTATCGCCGGCCTTTTGCTGGTTTGGCTGGTTTTCAGGATGACAACAGAAAGTGACAAACTCTCAGGCGAACTGCAGGTGACCACATTTTATTCCGGTCTTTTTATTGCCGGCTGTTTGTATGCAAGCACATTGTTTGCAGACCTCGGTTCAAAAACACGCGGACTTAATTACCTCACGGTGCCCGCTTCCAGCCTGGAAAAATTATTGTGCAACCTGTTCTTTGGCGTGGTAGTTTTCTTTGTTTGTTATACGGCCATCTTCTACATCGCGGATGTGATGATGATAAAAATAAGCAATGCTGTAATGTACAACCGCTGGCAAAAATCGCATGTCGTTGGCGATGTGTTTCATCCACAGGAAATTTTCAATGTTTTTTCTACCCCCGGCCGTCATGATAATCATCCCGGTTATGTGTTCTACCTGATATTGTTGTATGCGGTTGTTCAGGCCGCGTTTATTTACGGGTCTGTATTTTTTGCAAAATTCAGTTTTATAAAAACCATTATCGCGTTATTGTTGATCGGGCTCTGCATGGCTTTTGTGATCAACAAAGTAATAGCGCCCATTTTGCCTCCCGGGCATTACCAGCATAGCATTACCAGCTTCGAGGTCTATACCGTAAAAAAGACCGCTTCCGGCGATGGTGTTATGATCTACAGCGATGCAACCAACGATAAACTGGTCAGTATTCCGGAATGGATTGGAGATCTGCTGTTGTTTTTACTGAAGTATGCATTTGCTCCCTTACTATGGCTTGCTACTTATTACAGGCTGAAAGAAAAAGAAATTTAAGGCCCTAAACTTATTATTATGCAATTCAGAGAATCACAAGCTATATACCTGCAAATCGCCGATTACGTGTGCGAGAAGATATTGCTGAAGGAGTGGAAACCGGAAGAGCGCATTCCTTCCGTACGTGAGCTGGCCGTGCAGCTGGAAGTAAACCCAAATACCGTGATGCGCACATTTGAATTTTTACAACAGCAGCAGGTCATTTACAACCAGCGGGGCATCGGTTATTTTGTTGACCAGGCAGCTTATAAAAATGCATTGCAGTACCGCAAGGAGGCATTTGGCGAAAAAGATCTTCCCCATATTTTCCGCAACATGTATTTGCTGGGTATGGAACTGGATGAACTAAAACCGCGTTTCGATAAATATAAAAAACAACATTTCTCCAACTGATACTAAATATATGAGAACAAGTAATAAAATAATCGTGGGAATTTTCCTGGCGCCGCTTATCATACTGACCGCTATACACGTAACGCTGTATGCCAAATACAAAAGCGGAAATTATGTTTCTATGAAAACGGTTACCGAAGACCGTTTTACGCGGCTGGCACTTACACATATAATTAGTGTATCTGTATATGGCCTCAATAATTTTAATATTATACCCTCCGATACCGCAACACTTGAAATGGAAAAATTACAAAACGACCGGCTGCATTATGTCGTTAACGGCGATTCACTGGTTATTCGCGCAGATTCAACCAGTGAAACAAACGGAAACTTTCTCCGCAATTACCAGGCAATTAATTTATACCTGCCCGGCAACGCCACCATTTATGCCAATAATTCCAGTATTGATCTGTTTGGAAACGCAGACAGTCTTAAAGCGGCTTCTTACCGTTTTACACTGAACAATTCATCTGACCTGGAGACCAGGCAACGTGATGACAAGCCAACGTTTCACTTTAAAGAATTGCTGATTGGCGCTACCCCGTCGTGCAAAATAGCGCTCAGCCCCGGATGCAGGGTTAACAGCATGGATCTGAACCTGCAGGATACAGAGTTTACAGACAATAGCGCTTCTATTGATAACCTGAAAATAATTGCCGATAAGAAATCGCTGATTACGCTGCGGGGCGACAACCTTCTAAAACTCAACCTGGCCAAACAGCCCTGATTTAGCATTCAACCGTTGCACCCAGCCAGGCCATGATGCCCATACCCTGTTCAATGGCATCTTCGTCTATATTGAAATGCGGGGTATGCACACCGGCAGTAATGCCCATTGCTTCATTCATTACTCCCAACCGGTAAAAACATCCCGGCAATGCCTGGGTGTAGTATCCAAAATCTTCGGCACCCATGCGCAGTTCGGTTGTCTCTACATTGTCATCGCCCATAAATTTTTTAGCCTGTTCCTTTGCTATTGTATTCAGTATTTCATTGTTGTATACGGAGGGGTAACCAACGTCTATGTGTAAGTCAATTTCTGCACCCATGCTGTGTACCAGTTCGTTGGAAAGCTTACGGATGATATCATGCGCTTTAAAACGCCAGGCTTCATCCATGGCACGGAATGTACCCATCAACTTTACTTCACCGGGTATCACATTGGTGGTATGTCCGCCCTGGAATGACGTAATAGAAAGTACCGATGCATCAAACGGATTTCGGTTTCGGCTGATCACCTGCTGCAGTGCTATTATAAGATGCGATGCGATTAATATAATATCCGGCGCTACCTGCGGCGATGCCGCATGACCGCCATTACCTTTAATAGTAATATAGATCTCATCTGCACTGGCCATTACTTTGCCTTCCTTAAAACTTACTTTGCCCACGGGCATACCGGTGTGTACATGCAACCCAAAAATAGCCTGTGGCGCGGGGTTTTGCAGCACGCCTTCTTTTATTAACAGGCTGGCGCCACCGGGATTTCTTTCTTCGCCGGGTTGAAAGATAAGTTTGATGGTGCCTTCCCAATGGTCTTTCAGTTCATGAAGGATTTTGGCGGCGCCCAGTAAAATGCTGGTATGTACATCATGGCCACAGGCATGAATAACGCCTTTATTGGTGGATATATAATCGACCGTGTTTAATTCCTGGATGGGCAGGGCGTCCATATCGGCCCGCAACGCAATGACTTTCTTTTCGGAATTTTTCCCTTTGATCAGCCCGATTACACCGGTTTCAGCCATTATTTGGAAGGGGATACCCAGTGCAGCGAGTTTTTCCTGTATAAAAGACGAGGTTTTGAATTCCTGGTAGCTCAGTTCCGGGTTAGCATGTATATGGTGACGGATAGCAATTGTTTCCGGGGCATATTTTTTTGCCAGTTCTTTTATTTGATCTTTCAACATACGGCAAAAATAGGCTCATTGCGGGAATTCTCATGTCTGATGTCTGATGTCTGATGTGCTACGCAGCAGGGTGTAAGGTTGAAGGTGTAAGGTATAAGGTGTAGGGTTGAAGGTCTGGGCGTATTAAAACAAATCAGACATGATCACATCAGACATCAGCCATTTTACTGGTTGATATCCGACAATTTAACTTCCACGGTGTCACGGACAAGAAATACACTGTTGGGGAATTCGCGCGATAGTGATTTGCGATAATCTTCGGCCTCTTCCTTATCGGTGAAATTGCCCACGCGCAGGCGGAAATAAGGCGCCTGATAAAGCAAATATGCTTTCAGTTCGGGAAACAACTGGTATACTTTGGTCTTTGCTGCTATTGCCGCATTGCGATCGCTGGTATTGATAACCTGCAAACGGTATCCGGATACATTGCGGCGTGCATCGCGGGTAGTAATTTCATTTATCTGCGCTTGTTTTTTTATCAGCAGGTCAACCCGGGGATCTTTATGGATAACAATTGAAGACGTAGAATCCGTCTGGGCCATGGCAGATAAGGATAACCAGCTAACCAGTACTGCCATTAACATTTTTTTCATAATTGTATTTTGAATGCGTTTTGAAAGCCGCCGCATCCGGGAAAGATAAGTAAAAAACTATGCCAAAAATAGTTTTAAGTGGTAAGTTGTAAGTGTTAAGTTCTTCAATGAGTCTTAAGTCGTAAGCGGTAAGTTTTAAGTCCTTCTGTGCGGACAGTAAGCGTTTTAAATGGTAAGTGGTTTTGTTAATTTAACATAATTTATTACACAACACACAACACTTGCATTTGCCTGAATAAGGTTGACTTTTGGTTAGTTAATTTAATCTGGTTTCAATCGCCTATTTCTTTTGACATCTAACTTATCAGAGAAGTCGATCAGAAGGGGCCGTCAGACCGGTGCCTCGCCATTTTTTGCATTTTGACTTTTGCATTATACCTGGCAAACGCCCACTAGCCACTAACCACTTGCCACTTTCCAATTCGGCAAAGGCACTTAAAACTTACAACCTAAAACTTAAAACTGTCTTTCGCAATCTGAACGCTGGCGCTGCAACCCAGCCTGGATGCGCCTGCTGTAATGAGTTGTGCGGCAAATTCATGGGTTTTGATACCGCCCGACGCTTTAATCTGGGTTTGTACGGGCAAATGTGCACGCATCAATTGTACGGCTTCCACGCTGGCGCCTTTTTCTGCATAACCGGTAGATGTTTTCATAAAATCGATACCCAGCGGGCCAAAAAGATTGCAGCATTGTATGATTTCATCGTTGGTTAATATACCACTTTCAATAATCAGCTTTATTACTTTGCCTTTATTGTGTACCACTTCAGTAGCCAGTGCCACTTCTTTGGAGAGGAAAGTCCAGTCGTTCGCGCGCAGAGCTACCAGGTTTATGACCATATCCAGTTCATCGGCGCCGTCTACAATAGCCAGTACGGTTTCCGCAATTTTTGCTTCAGTGGCAGAGTAACCAAACGGGAAGCCAATAACTGTAGCCACTTTTACAGCAGTGGGTTCCAGTATGGCCTTCACCCTTTTTACAAACGGGGGTGGAATACAAACGGCGGCAAAGCCATATTCTACTGCTTCACTGCACAGTTGTTCGGCATCTGCAATGTTGGTGGTTGGCTTTAGTACGGTATGGTCTATATAAGAAGCAAGGTTCATTAACAAAAACAGATTTTAATGTTGTTTTAATCCGGATATGGTAGCGAATGGCCTCTAATAAATGGACAAATCATTTTATTTGGAAGGCCTGATTATTTTTTACCATTAATCAATTTAATGTACCGAAGTTACCCCATTTCAGTAATTTCAGTGCTTCACTTTCGTATTAATAAAAACCAGAACAACATGAGAAAACCAGTTTTTGGAAGGGGGAAGCATATGCTGATGCTTCTTCCGGCCCTTATTTTTTTGCAGCAATTAACCGCTCAATCCACCTTCCCGGTAAACGGGGTAGCTGATCCCAAAACAGCCAGCTACGCTTTCACCAATGCCACAATTGTCAAAGACGCACAAACAACGATTGCCAATGCCACGCTGATTGTAAAAGATGGAAAAATTGTTGCCGTGGGCAATAACCTCAGCATCCCCAAAGATGCAGTGGTAACAGATTGCAAAGGCAAATATATCTACCCGTCTTTTATAGATATTTACAGCGATTATGGAATAGCAGCGCCGCAACGCCAGGGCGGCGGTTTTAATTTCGGTGGTCCTGCACAGATTACGTCCAATCAGAAAGGCGCTTTTGGCTGGAACCAGGCCATTCGCAGCGACGTGGAAGGCGCCAAACTTTTTGTTGCAGATAACGCAAAGGCAGAACCGCTGCGCGATGCAGGTTTTGGAACAGTACTGGTGCACCAGAAAGATGGCATTGCAAGGGGTACCGGCGTACTGGCTACCCTGGCTACGCAAAAAGAAAACCTGGTGGTTATAAAAGAAAAAGCATCGGCCCATTATTCTTTGAACAAGGGAAGCTCTACACAGTCATACCCGAATTCAGTTATGGGTTCAATTGCACTGCTGCGCCAGACTTACCTGGATGCGCAATGGTATAAAACAATGCCCGCTGCTACTCCGCCGGCAGAAGGCATCAACCTGTCATTAAAAGCATTCAGCGATATACAAAACCTGCCGCAGATTTTTGATGGCAGCGATAAATGGACAGATATACGCGCAGACCGGATAGGAGACGAGTTTGGCGTGCAATATATTATCAAAGGCGGTGGAAATGAATACCAGCGCATCAATGAAATAGCGGCTACCAAAGCAAGTTTTATACTGCCACTCAATTTTCCGCAGGCCATGGATGTTGAAGACCCCAACGATGCAAGATTTGTATCGCTGGCCGATATGAAAAACTGGGAACTGGCCCCCGGCAATGCTGCCGCTTTTGAAAAAGCCAATATTCCTTTTTGTTTAACTGCTGCGGATTTGCGCGATAGCAAACAGTTTTTAACCAATCTCAGGAAAGCCATTGAATACGGACTTACTGAAAACAAAGCTTTTGAAGCGCTTACAAAAACACCGGCTACCCTGCTGGGTGTTTATGATAAGGTGGGCAGCCTGGATGCAGGTAAGCTCGCCAATTTCCTGGTAGTTTCGGGTCCGATCTTTAATGAGAAAACAATCATCTACCAGAACTGGATACAGGGAGAAAAATATGGAGTAAATGAAGGCAGCTGGAACAATATTGTGGGCACCTATAATTTAGTGATAACCGGTGCAAGCGGCAGTGTTTCAAACTATACACTCGAGGTGAAAAGTAAAACAGCAGCCAATGTAATTGGTAAAGACACCCTCACCGCCAAGTTCAGTTTTGATGGTAAACTGGTAAAACTGAGTTTTTCCAACACACCGGTAAGAAGGATGCCTGCGGGTGATTCTGCACGTACTCCGGGTGGAAGGCCGGGTGGCGGTTTTGGTGGCGGAAGGGGCGCAAGTTCCATTCGCCTCAGTGGTGTGGCCAACGGTACGGTATGGCAGGGTAATGGAGAAGACTCTGCCGGCGGCAGGGTATGGTGGACGGCCACATTTATAAAAGAAGGCGTTGAAAAAGCAGATAGCGTGCGCAGAAAAATACCGCTGCGTTTAGGAAAAGTTACTTTTCCCTTTGATGGCTATGGATGGGATTCTTTGCCCAAACAACAAACACTTCTTATTAAAAATGCAATGGTCTGGACGGGCGAAAAAGAAGGCCGGCTGGAAGCAACCGATGTATTGTTAAAAAACGGTAAGATTGCACAGGTAGGAAAGAACCTGGCTGATCCGGCCGCGAAAGTAATTGATGGCACGGGTAAATATGTAACTGCCGGTATCATTGATGAACACTCACACATAGCCGCGGCTTCCATCAATGAAGGCGGCCAGTCGGTGACTTCCGAAGTAAGGATTGCAGACAACCTCAACCCCGATGATATCAATATTTACCGCCAGCTGAGCGGCGGTGTAACCTCCTCGCATATATTACATGGTTCTGCCAATACCATTGGCGGCCAAACACAACTGATAAAACTGCGCTGGGGTGTAAACGATGATGGACTCAAATTTCAAAACTGGGATCCGTTTATCAAATTTGCACTGGGAGAGAATGTAAAACGCACTACAGCCACGCAGGGCAATAACCGCTTTCCTGATACACGTATGGGAGTGGAAGAAGTGCTAACCGATGCTTTTCAGCGTGCCAGTGATTACCAGAAAGCAATGAAGGCTGCCGATGAAAACAACAAAAAGAAAGGCGCTGTGCCCATGACCGTTCGCCGCGATCTGGAACTGGATGCCCTGGTGGAAATCATGAATAAGAAAAGATTTATTACCTGCCACTCCTACATACAGAGCGAAATTACTGCGGCTATGCGTGTAGGTGATAAATTCGGATTCAGGTTCAATACATTTACGCATATCCTGGAAGGTTATAAGGTGGCCGACAAAATGAAGGAACATGGCGCTAATGCCTCCACGTTTAGCGACTGGTGGGCATACAAAGTGGAAGTGCAGGATGCCATACCGCAGAATGCCACTATTATGCAGCGTGTTGGACTGAATGTTGCCATCAATTCTGATGATGCAGAAATGGCCCGCCGTCTTAACCAGGAAGCAGCCAAAAGCGTAAAATATGGCGGCATGAGTGAAGATGATGCCTGGAAAATGGTAACCATTAATCCGGCCACTATGTTGCACGTGGCAGACAGGGTGGGCAGTATTAAAGTTGGTAAAGATGCGGATATTGTTGTGTGGACCGATAACCCCCTGAGCATTTACGCAAAGCCGGAAAAAACCATAGTAGACGGTATCATTTATTTTGATCTGGAACATGATTTACAATTGCGCAAACAAATAAGTGCAGAACGCAACCGCCTCGTGCAGAAAATGATGGGAGAAAAAAGAAACGGCGCCCCCATGGCTGCTGCAACTCCCAGTTTCCAGGTATTGTTTACCTGCGGCGATCATGAACACCATGACGGGCTTATAACTATAGATGCAGAAGAAGAAACCAATTCTAACAAATAAATTGATTACGATAATGAAAAAAATATTTTTTAATATAAGTTGCCTGTTGCTGCTGGCGGTTGCGGCCAAAGCGCAGGAAGACGTTTATCCCATACCAACGGCAGGCGGCCTGGTGTTTATTACCAATGCCACTATTCATGTGGGTAATGGACAGGTAATCAGCAATGGTACCATAAAAATAAACAACGGTAAGATAGAACAGGTGGGTACCGGGATGCCGGTTCCGGCAGATGCAAAAGTTTTTGATGTAAAAGGAAAACAGGTATACCCCGGAATGATTTTACCCAATACCGATGTTGGATTAAAAGAGATCGGCAGCGGCGTACGCGGTTCCAATGATTATACAGAAATTGGCGAATACAATCCCAGTGTACGTTCTATTGTGGCCTATAATACAGATTCCAAAATAATCAATACGCTGAAAGCAAACGGTATACTACTGGCTTCCATTGTACCACAGGGTGGTGTTATCAGCGGTTCTTCTTCTGTTGTACAGTTCGATGCATGGAACTGGGAAGATGCGGCTTACAAAATGGAAAACGGCATTCATGTAAACATGCCCAGTTTTATTGTACGTACCGGAAGGCGCGGAGGCGGGTTTCCGGGGCTGGGTTTACAACAACCACCAACAGACCCGGTAAAGGAAGCGCTGGACAAGATAGCAGAAATCAAAGATTTTTTTGCACAGGCAAAATCTTACCTGGCCGAAACCACACACAAAGAAATCAACCTTAAATACGAGTCGGTAAAAGGCCTGTATGATAAAAAACTAAAACTGTTTATCCATGCAGACCAGGTAAAACAAATGCTGATAGGCATCGATTTTGTAAAAGACTTTGGTTTTGATGTTGTATTGGTGGGTGCCAGTGAAAGCTGGCAGATTGCTGATCTGCTGAAGCAAAACAATATTGCTGTCATACTGAACCAGGAACACAGCCTGCCAACTGCCGAAGACGATGATGTGGATCAGCCTTATAAAACGCCGTCGGTACTGCAAAAAGCAGGTGTGCTGTTTGCATTGAATGATGATCACGAAGAAAGCCGTTACCGTAACCTGGCTTTCAATGCCGGAACCGCGGCCGCTTATGGATTATCCAAAGAGCAGGCATTGCAGGCCATTACATTGAATGCCGCCGCCATTTTGGGCGTGGCAGATAAAACAGGTTCTATTGAAGTGGGTAAAGATGCCAATATTATCGTGAGTGAAGGAGATTTGCTCGATATGAAAAGCAGTATCATTACGCATGCATTTATACAGGGCAGGCTTGTCTCGCTCGATAATAAACAACACCAGTTGTATGAAAGGTACAAATACAAATACGGATTGAAATAACCTGGTTGACAATTCATTTATGCAAAGCCCCGGTTTTTCCGGGCTTTGTTGTTTTCATACGGTCCATTCCTTTTGATACAATCTTGGTTTACAAACGCAGCGTTCCATTTAAAATCTACCCGGCCCGGCATAAACCCCCATCGGAGTGAATTGTGGATAGCAACGCAAATCAGGCACGCACAGCTGATACTTAATAAGTTTTGTACCTTACAAAAAAATATTCGTATGAAACAGTTACTCATGATACTGCTTGCCGGGCTACCCATTTTTTCATTTGCACAAAACAAACCGGTGTCTACTATTAAATCGGTTTTACTGGAACAACTTAAAACAACACACAATAAAAAAGAATGGTTTGTACCCGTTAATACCGCGGTGGAAGGACTAACAGCCGAACAAGCCATGTGGAAAGACAGCAGCGGCAATCACTCGGCTGGGCAACTGGTCAATCACCTGGTATTCTGGAATGCACAGCAACTGGCGAAATTCAAAGGAGAAAAAGCAGAAAAATTCAGTGGCAATAACGAAGAAACTTTTGGTACACTGAATAAGGAAAGCTGGGCTGCTTCTGTAAAGAAACTGGATGATGTATTAACAGAACTGGAAAAAGCCATCAGCGATGCCAGCGACGCCAAGCTGCAAACCTGGTATGCCACCATCGCCAATATCAGCACCCACAATGCTTACCACACCGGGCAGATCATTTATTTACGCAAACAGCAGGGTTCCTGGGATCCGGAAAAAGGCGTTAAATAATTTTTGTATTCCTTACATCCCCGCCATTGCCAGTCCGTTCGGGTTTATATAGTTCCCGTTAACGGCATTCTTTTTTCCGTATCAGTTTTTGAATTGGCTGATACGCTGTTCAGGAATGAAATATTTACGTTATCCCCATCAAAAACACAGGTGATGGTATCACCGTGCATGGCTTCTACCATCCTTGCATTTAGTTGCAGGGTGTTGCCATTGATCCATGTTGCGGTGCCAGCCATTTTCGACGGCATGTGCAGGCGCCCTGCTAACGGAAATGTATGAGGCACCGTGTCTTTATTCAATAACCAGGTTTCCCATCCAAATTTCATGGTTGTTTTGTCTTTTGCCGATGTTGTGATAAGGCTACACCCGTCTTTTGAAAATTTGAATTGTATTGTTGCAGCAGCAAAATCATTATTGGCCAGTTTAAATGTCTTACCATCATATTGCGCTGCCAGTGCTGAACTAACCGATCCTTTTTGAACAGGCAGTACCAGGCTGTTCAGATCTTTTTTGAGTGCCGCCCATTCATTGTCATTTTCGGGAAGGCTGTTTGTTGCGATGGCGGGTAATAAATTTTCCCAGAGGGTGGTCATGGATTTTTGCATGTCCCAGCTTTCACTGGTTACCGCCAGAACAGCATCATATTGCGGCATCACAATACAAAATTGCCCAAACGCACCGTCTCCCCGGTAAAATCCAGGTTTGCAACGCCAGAACTGGTAACCATAACCCTGTGCCCAATCGCCATTGCCTTCCTGCGATTTGGTCTGGTAGCTGGTGGCATCATTGACCCAGCTTTCCGTTAAGATTTCTTTTCCATTCCATTTACCTTTTTGGAGGTACAACTGGCCGAATTTTGCGATGTCTTCCGTTTTTACACGCAATCCATAACCTGCGGTGTTTAAACCCTGCGGCGATACCTCCCAATCATATCCCTGGATATCCAACGGTTGAAAAAGGCGCGGTGCCAGGTAGGAGGTAAGCGTTTCGCCGGTTATCTTATGTACAATAGCGCCCAGCATATAAGTGGCGCCTGTATTGTATAAAAAATGAGTACCGGGTTCAAATTCTACAGGCTGAGAAAGGAAGGTGGTTGTCCACGCATTTGTGGAGCCCCTGAGTTTTGGCATGGTATCGGTGCCATGTCCCGTGTTCATGGTCAGCAGGTGTTTAACCTTCATTTGCTTTAAATGCTCATCGGGAGTCGTGGGCATTTCGCCCGGAAAAAATGATATAACCGAATCTTCAATATTCAGTTTGCCTTCTTTAACCAGCAGTCCGATGGCCGTGCTGGTAAAACTTTTTGACAGCGAATACAATGTATGTTTAAATGCGGGCCCGAATGGTTTCCACCAGCCTTCGGCAATAACATTGCCATGCCGAAGCAACATGAAACTGTGCCAGCCAATACCGGATGCATTTGCCGCCGCAACAAAATGGCGGATAGCAGCCGAAGAAACACCCTGCGATTCCGGACTTGCACGGGCAAGCACAGCCGCAGTATTGTTATCAAAGATATTGGTTACCGGACCCAGCGCTGGTAAAAACCCCATGCCCAGTGTGCTGATACCGGTTGTCTTAATAAAATGACGCCTGCTATTATTCATATGGACTTTTTGAAGTAATACCTGATCGGCATACTAAATGTAAGTAATTAATTGATGGAGTAAAGCTGGGGAAAAGCATAACAGTAAGACCGGGATCAGAACTTGCTTTTTAATTTTAGTTTGCATTCATCGCAATAGTCGTTCCTGCTATTGTCTATTGTTGCAATTTTTTCATTCGTGTCTGACATAATGCAGCTCTTTACCTTGCAATGCGGCAGCCCGAGGTTATGACCAATTTCGTGAATGACCACGGTTTTTAACCGGTGTTTAAATACCGTGCTGTCCTTCGTTTTTAAACGGACATCAGATATGACACATTCGTCTCCGGGTAAATAACCTAAGCCTGCAATGCCCCACACGGCATATTTAGCAACGGGTTTTTGAATATTGCCTTCCCGATCTTTTTTTGTGGTATAGATATCTTTATGTACAAGTCCTACTACCTCAACGATACTGTCGTTTTTGAATTGTTTCAGGAATAATAAAATGGAGTCAGCGCAATATCGATCGCCTTTTTGTTGCTTTATAAATGACCTGGGAATATTAACGGATGGAAGAATGATAACAGGCACTTTGTAGAAATTGGTTATTTCCCGGCGGATAAAATCTATTCGTTGTTTTTCAAAAGCGCCCAGGGGTTGAATTGCGATATACTTTTTGCTTACATGGTTACCGAATATATCGTGGTGGTTGTTTCCGCAACCAGATAAGAGGGTAGTAATAATGAATGCTAACAATACTCCGGGACGCATGCTGATAGTTATTGCTGATTCAATTTACATTTCTTCACGCATAAAAACAGCCAATGCAAACATAAAAAAAGCGCTCATTCTCATGAACGCTTTGTTAAATTATGTAAGCCGGATTTGATTATTTATTCTAAGCGGCATCCTTGCCATGGCAGTTTTTATATTTCTTGCCACTGCCGCAGGGGCATGGGTCATTACGCCCTACTTTAGGACCCACTTTTACGGGCTCCTGTTTTACTGCAGGGCCGGAAGGATCATAATAGTCTTTTTCGTTGGCACCATAATCATCGCCCGCTGCATCTATGGCTTCTTTATTGGCATGCAGGCGGCTCATGTCCGTTTTTTGCTCGCGGCCTTCTTTGATGGGTGCATTGTTATTCTGTTCATTGGGAATAGCGCAATGCGACAAAAAGCTTACGATGTCTTTGTTTACTTCGCTGTCCATTTGCCGGAAGATATCAAATGCTTCCACTTTGTAGATGACCAGCGGGTCTTTCTGCTCCAGGTAAGCGGTTTGTACACTCTGTTTCAGATCATCCATCCGGCGCAGGTGTTCCTTCCAGGCATCATCTATGATTACAAGGGTAATTGTTTTTTCAAGCGAGTTCACCAACTCCTGCCCGTCGGAAGAAAGTGTCTTCTGCATATTGGCCAGCACCTGAACGCCTTTGCGTCCATCGCTGAATGGAACAATAACGTTTTCTATATGATTACCCTGGCTGGTGCGAATATTTTTAAACACCGGGATGGAATGTGTTGCCAGTTCTTTCATTTTCAGCTGGTAGTTGCTGATAGCTTCCTGGTATAATTTTTCTGAAACTTCATTGGCATTGCCCCTTTCCAGTTCTTCTTTGCTAACGGCGGTGTCCATTCCAAAGTTTACGATTACGGCCAGTTTAAAACCTTCGTAGTCTTCCTGCTCGCGGAATGAATTTACCAGGCCTTCCGAAACGGTATAGAAAGCATTGTCCAGATCCAGTGCCAGTCGTTCACCAAACAACGCGTGGTTGCGTTTTTCATATACCACCTTGCGCTGTTTGTTCATTACATCATCATATTCCAGCAGGCGTTTGCGAATTCCAAAGTTATTTTCTTCTACTTTTTTCTGTGCGCGTTCAATTGATTTGGTAATCATACTATGCTGAATCACCTCACCTTCCTTGTATCCAAACCTGTCCATGAGGCCGGCAATGCGTTCGCTGCCAAACAAGCGCATCAGCTCATCTTCCAGCGAAACATAGAACTGGGTGGTACCGGGGTCTCCCTGGCGGCCTGCACGGCCACGCAACTGCCGGTCTACACGACGGCTTTCATGTCTTTCGGTGCCAACAATGGCTAATCCGCCTGCTTCTTTTACACCAGATCCGAGTTTTATATCCGTACCACGGCCGGCCATATTGGTGGCAATGGTAATGGCGCCTGCCAACCCGGCTTCTGCCACAACCTGCGCTTCGCGGGCGTGTTGTTTGGCGTTTAATACATTGTGCGGGATCTTTTTACCGTTTAGCATTTTGCTAAGCAATTCACTTACTTCAACAGAAGTGGTACCTACCAGTACAGGGCGGCCGGCATTGCGCAGTCTTTCTATTTCGTCTATAACGGCGCCATATTTTTCGCGCTTGGTTTTATATACCAGGTCCTGGTTGTCTATGCGTATTGCGGGTACATTGGTGGGTATATTCACCACATCCAGTTTATAGATATCCCAGAGCTCAGCTGCTTCGGTTTCTGCAGTACCCGTCATACCCGCCAGTTTGTGGTACATACGGAAATAATTCTGCAGGGTAATGGTTGCATAGGTTTGCGTTGCGGCTTCAATCTTCACGTTTTCTTTTGCTTCTATGGCCTGGTGCAATCCATCGCTGTAGCGGCGGCCATCCATGATACGGCCGGTTTGTTCATCCACAATTTTTACCTGGCCTTCTATCACCACGTATTCAACATCTTTATCGAAAAGGGTGTAGGCTTTCAGCAATTGTTGCACGGTGTGAATACGGTCTGCTTTTATCGCATATTCATTGAGAATGGCTTCTTTCTTATGCAGTTTCTCATCGGGGTCCATTTCCAGGTCTTTGTCAAGCGCTGCCAGTTTCAATGAAATATCGGGCAGAACAAAGAACTCCGGATCTTCACCGCTACGGGTAATCATGGCAAGGCCCTTATCAGTAAGGTCTACCTGGTTATTTTTTTCATCTATATGGAAATACAGTTCCTGGTCTACTTTGGGCATTTCTTTTTGCTGGTCTGCCAGGTAGTAGTTTTCTGTTTTTTGCAGTTTTACTTTAATGCCGGGCTCGCTGGTAAATTTAATCAGCGCGCTGCTCTTCGGCAGTCCGCGCCAGGCCCGCATCAGGGCAAGGCCACCGTCCTTGGCATCATCGTTGCCCTCCGCAAATTTTTTCTTTGCTTCAATTAAAAATTTATTGGTAACCTGTCGCTGGGCTTCAAACAATTGCAATACACGCGGCTTCAGCACATGGTATTGCTGGTCGTCTCCTTTGGGTACGGGTCCCGAAATAATCAATGGCGTTCTGGCATCATCAATCAAAACGGAGTCTACCTCATCCACCATGGCAAAATGATGTTTACGCTGCACCATTTCATCGGGGGTATGCACCATATTATCGCGCAGGTAATCAAAACCAAATTCATTGTTGGTGCCGTAGGTAATATCTGCATGATAGGCTTTACGGCGTTCTTCGCTGTTGGGCTGGTGTTTATCAATACAGTCAACGGTAAGTCCCAGCCATTCAAAAATGGTTCCGTTCCATTCACTGTCACGGCGGGCCAGGTAATCATTCACGGTTACAATGTGTACGCCTTCGCCGGCAAGGGCATTGAGGTAGGCGGGTAAAGTAGATACCAGCGTTTTACCTTCACCGGTAGCCATCTCCGATATTTTACCGGAATGCAATACGGCGCCACCGATCAGCTGTACGTCATAATGCAACATATTCCAGGTAACGGTAGCTCCACCGGCTGTCCAGGCGTTTTTATAAACTGCGTTATCTCCGTCTATGCTGATATAATCTTTTTTAACACTCAGTGTCCGGTCCAGCTCCGTGGCAGTTGCAACAATTTCTGTATTTTCTTTAAAGCGGTGCGCTGTTTCCTTTACAACGGCAAACGCTTCGGGAAGAATTTCTTTTAATACTTCTTCAATTTTTTTATCGCGGTCTTTTACAAGTTTATCAATTTCCTGGTAGGCGGCATCTCGGTTTTGCATTTCGCTTACTGGCATGGCTTCGGCTTCCTGTTTCAGCCTGGCAATCACTGCATCGGTTTCTGCTAAATGTTGTTGTATGCGATCTTTGAATTCAACGGTTTTTGCGCGCAGCTGGTCATTGGTAAGCGACTGGTAAGAGGCATAAAACTCATTTATTTGTACCACTACCGGTTCTATCAGTTTTACGTCTTTCTCCGATTTATTGCCACCAAAAAGTTTCGAAATAAAACCCATCATAAATCACTGGTTAAAAGGTTATTTTAGATATCTAAGGATTTTCTTTGTCAAATATGGTGCAGAACCTGTTTCGTAGCCAAATTGACAGGGCAGCAAAGGTAAGCAATCGGATGGTAGTGCAAAGCCGCGTGTTTTTGGTTAACAGGGTTTTATACTGGTTCCGGCGGCGTGTTGCGGAAACCGTTGGCTGCATTTTATCGTAATGCAGGAAATATGAAAAAGCCCATTGTATGGATGATGCTGACGGCGGTTGCTATAACCGGCCATGCGCAGCTAACCGTTGCCGGTTTATCGGTTTTTAACCAGGAAAGGTATAATCTGAACAAAAAGGCCTTCGTAGTGCTGGGTTCCTGGTCGGCCGTCAGCATTATTTCTGGTATTGCCGGGCAGGCGGGCAGCGGTGGGGAGGCAAAATATTTTCACCAGATGAATATTATCTGGGGTTCGGTAAATATGCTGATTGCATTGCCGGGGTATATCAGCGCACGAAAAAGCAAGTCGGATCTGTCATTGGCTGCATCACTAAAAGGACAGGCTGCCACAGAAAAAATCTTTATTTTCAATGCCGGGCTCGACATAGCCTACCTGGCTGCCGGAGCCTGGTTGCTGGAAAAAGGCAATTCCAGCAGTCATACAGACAGGTACAAAGGATATGGAAAAAGCGTTTTACTGCAGGGTGCGGCTCTTTTGCTATTTGATGCCGTGATGTTTACCACCCACCACCGGCATGGCAAAAAAATCTACCGCTCACTGGAGGGGCTGCAGGCCGGGCCTAACAGCCTCGGTTTCAACCTGTCATTTTAATGAATAAATACCGGACCGTTTTCAATGATTCATTGGGCGCACCCTGTTCTTCAACCGCTTGTATTTCTTATTCACCCGCCCCTTCATTTCTAAAAAAACCGGCGGAATTATAGCTCCATTCCTATACCTTTGCGGCCTGAAAACGACCGGCGGGGCGCTTGCCTTTTGCAGACGTTGTTCAACCAATAAACCCTTCAATTTATTACCCATGAGCGGTGCATTAAAAGAGGTTCGCAACAGGATTAAGTCAGTACAAAGCACACAGCAGATTACAAAAGCTATGAAAATGGTGAGCGCTGCCAAATTGCGCCGTGCCCAGGATGCCATTACCCAAATGCGGCCCTATGCCCGGAAATTGCAGGAAATGCTGAGCAATATTGTAAGCGATGCCGATGCTGCGGCAGGTGGATCCTTATCTACCGAACGCCCCATTGAAAAAGTATTGTTTATAGTTATTACCAGCGACCGCGGACTTGCCGGCGCCTATAATTCAAACGTAATAAAATTAACACGTCTTACCATCACTGAAAAATATGCGGCACAGTTTGCAAAAGGAAATGTGCATGTTTGGAACATTGGTAAAAAAGGTTACGAAACTTTTGTAAAAGGCAATTACCATGCAGACGCCACCTATAAAGATCTTTTCCTGAACCTGAGTTTTGAAAACGTACAGGCTTGTGCACAGGCTGCTGTAAAGGCATTTGAAAACAAGGAGTTTGACGTAGTGGAGCTGGTGTACAGCGAATTTAAAAATGCAGCCACCCAGCGTTTTGCCGTGGAGCGTTTTTTACCCATTCCCAAAGCACCGGTGGCGGCAGGTGATAAGAAAAAGAACGACTTTATTTTCGAGCCATCAAAGGAAGCCATCATTACAGAGCTGATGCCCAAAATATTGAATACGCAATTGTTCAAAGCTGTGCTGGATGCAAATGCTTCCGAACATGGCGCCCGTATGACGGCCATGGATAAGGCCAGTGAAAACGCCAATGAATTATTAAAAAGCCTCAAAATATCTTACAACCGCGCCCGCCAGGCGGCCATTACTACAGAACTTACAGAAATTGTAAGCGGTGCAGCAGCATTGCAGGGATAGTGATGAATGTGATGAATGAGCTAATGTGATGTGGTAATAGAAGAAATTGAAGATTGCCCCTCTGTTGAGGGGCTTTTCATTATATAAAACGTTTTGGAATGATGGATAGCGAAGGTTTTGAGATTTGTTAAGTTTTTATTCTAAAAGAAATCTCAATATAATAGTAAGTATTCGCGATTTCTTCATTTACACATTGGTACACCTGCCTGCCGGCAGGCAGGTTCATCACATTGCCACATTTCCACATAGTATTCCTGCTTTTGTGGATAATTACCAGTAGTGTATACCGACGGTACAGGGCTTAAAGTTTAGATTTGTTGCTTCACGAATAATCATATTGTACGGCATGGAAATAGGAAATATCATACCTCATATTGAAGCGGTTATTTTTGCCAGCGACAAAGCTTTGACTTCACTCGAAATCACCGAAATCATCAACAATGCTTTCGGCTTCATGGAAGATAAGATTGTGCTCGACCAGGTAGAGTCGGCCATTGAAGGTATCATTGAAAAATACAACAGTGAATTTTATCCATTTGAAATAAGGCAAAGCGGTGGCGGCTGGCAATTTCTTACAAAAAAAGACTATCATAAAACGATTGCGCAGCTGAATGGCGATAAATTCCTGAAACGCCTTTCCTCCGCTGCGCTGGAAACGCTGGCCATTATTGCTTACAAACAGCCCATCACCAAAAGTGAAATTGAAGCCATACGCGGTGTTAACTGCGATTATGCGGTGCAGCGACTGCTGGAAAAAGACCTGGTGATCATTACAGGCCGCAATGAAAACCTGCCGGGTAAACCACTGATATATACCACTTCCAAATCGTTTATGGATTATTTTGGCATCAATTCGGCTGAGGATCTGCCAAAAATCAAAGAGATACTGGCCGAACAGGCAGTAGAAGCCACCTACCTTAACAATGGCGGCCCCCAAGACGAAGAAGCCGCCACAGAAAATACAGCCACCATTGAATTGATTGCAGAAGAGGAAGACAGTGCCGCTTTCCTGGCTGTAACACCAGATGGCGAATTAATTACCGCGCTGGAAGAAGAAACCTTATCAGCATCCGGCGAAGCCGCAGAAGACGAATCCGTTATAGAAGACCAGCCTGAGACAGAAACGGAATCAGGAGAATCTTTTGAAACAGCCGGGGATGAAGAAAATGAAGAAGAGGAAAAAGAGGAAAATGAGAAAGACGATGATAAAAATGAGGAAGACGAAGATAAACGCGACGAAATCGAAAAATAAGGTAACAGCCTGCTGATACAACTACGGAAGTCTTTTAGGCTTCCGTAGTTTTTTAAGGCCTGTTACGGACAAGAAAAGAATGGTTAAATACGGGTAAATAACTGCAAAGTCTGCATGCCGGACACACTACACTCAATACTTTTTCCCGGATCGCCTTATATTCGCAATTATGGCAGAACAATTATCACCCGCTACACTAACGGCAATAGCCAGCGAATTTGGAACCCCGGTATATGTTTACCACGCAGAAAGAATCAAAGAACAATACGGGTTGTTGAAAACAGCTTTTAAAACATCTGACACAAAATTTTTTTATGCCTGCAAGGCTCTGACCAACCTCAATGTATTACGATATATAAAAAGCATTGGCTGCAATGTTGACTGCAGCTCGCTGAATGAAGTATTGCTTGCTGTAAAAGCAGGCTTTGATCCAAAAAATATCCTGTACACTTCCAATAATATCGCCTTTGCCGAAATTGAAGCAGCCCAGAAATTGGGCGTGAATATCAATATCGACAGTTTATCGAACCTTGAAAAATTCGGGAAGAAATTCGGTCATGGGTACCCGGTAGGCATCCGCCTGCGTCCTAATATCATGGCGGGCGGCAATCTTAAAATTTCTACCGGTCATGAAAAAAGTAAGTTCGGAATACCCCTGGAGCAGATTGACAAAGTGCTGGCCGTTGTAAAACGCACCAATCTTTTTATACATGCACTGCATATTCATACGGGCAGCGAAATAAAAGATGTGGAGGTGTTTGCAAAAGGCATTGAAGTATTGTTTGGCATTGCAGAAAAGTTTCCTGAACTGCAGGTATTCGATTTTGGCGGCGGCTTTAAAGTGCCCTATAAACCGGGCGAAGAAGGGACCGATATTGAACAGCTCGGTAAAAAAGTAGCAGCTGAGATGGAATGGTTCGAAGAAAAATACAACCGGCATATGCAGGTCTGGTTTGAACCCGGTAAATTTTTGGTAAGCGAAGCCGGCTACCTGGTCACGCAGGTAAATGTGGTAAAGGAATCTGCCAGCACCATTTTTGCCGGGGTAGATACTGGTCTCAATCATTTTATCCGGCCCATGTTCTATGGCGCTTACCATGTCATTGATAATATTTCCAATCCTGGTGGTACAGATAAGCGTTACCATGTGGTGGGCAATATCTGCGAGACAGATACATTTGCGGAAGACCGTGTATTAAATGAAGTGCGGGAAGGCGATTACCTGGTATTTAAAAATGCCGGTGCTTATGGTTTTGAAATGGCCTCTAATTATAACAGCCGGTTCAAACCGGCAGAAGTGCTGGTAAAAGATGGCAAAGCCCATCTCATCCGGAGAAGAGACGGGCTGGATGATTTAATGAGAAATATTGTAGAGATAAAGTCGTGAGGCGTCAGGCGTGAGTGCTTTTGCGACGCTGACGCCTCACGTCTCACGTCTCACGACTCACGACTGACGACTGACGCCTCACGATATTAATAATTGTAAACAACGCTCACACCCCTTACGGTAAACTTTCCGCCTGCACCAAAATCGCCGGTACCGGGTATTTCAACATAATGTAAAAACCGATCCTGGATTACACCGCCATCCGGAAAACTGGTGTCTGTAACCGTTAGATAATTATCGGGCGGCAAAATCGCGGGCGGCAGGTTGATAAAAGACATTTCAATTTCTCCTGAGGGTGAATGCCTGTCGGCATGTTTGCGCAGAAAAAAAGAAAGAACGGTATTGGGGGTTGAGTTGGTATAGTGAATTGATATAGACTTCAGCACAGCGCCTACCGGTATTACAATTGCTGTGGAGAGTGACCTGCCAGCCACTGCAGTACGTCTGCCATCCTGGAAAAGATCTACATAACCATCTGCACTGTTGGGTGGAAAGAAAGCGGCGCTTTCAATATACAGTGTGTGTTTTTTCTTTACCGGCAGGGGAATCGGTCCTTTGCCGGCCGTGAATGGTTTTGGTGATTTTGCTTTTGCCGGTGCGGCTTTTTTGGGCGCTGCTTTTTTTACTTTAACAGCTGCCTTTTTCTTTTTTGCAGGCATAGATTTATTTTTTTTTTGTGAGTGTTTGGAGCTGCAAGTTAGTTTATCAGCCAGGGCCGGCAATACCACTTTCAGGTAGTTTTTCTTTTATACAAAATGCAATGCGGCAAATACTAAATTTTAATTGATGCATGCGGCAGCTGACTGTTAACAGCTTATTTAAACCTTTTACCTAACTTGTAGCAGTTTTATTAAAAGCCAAAACGTGTTATTATGCCAATCAGAATGACGGATGATCAACCCGAAGAACAATCATCTTACAACGATAATGATGGCGGCGGAGGTGGCGGAAGGGGCGGCGGTGGAGGTGGCGGTGGATTGCTGAACCTGTTGCCATTATTGTTTGGATTGTTCCGCAGTAAATTGGGTATCCTGGTGCTGGTAATTGGCGGCATCGCTTATTTTGTATTGGGCAGGGGTGGATGCAATATGGGTGGTGGCGGCATCCTGGACAATGTGGGTAAGCTGGCAACCGGTGGTTTTCTGGATCCCAAACAATTTGAAAAGGCCAGTATTTACGAACCGCTGTCTGATGATAATAATAAAAATCCATTGCCTGAAAGCGCTAATCTTCAAAAGTACGCGCCTGCCGTTGGCAACCAGGGGCAGCAGGGTAGTTGCGTAGCATGGAGCAGTGCATATGCTGCCAGATCAATACTCGAATCTGCACGCACCGGGCAACCCGGCGAAAATGTAAAATTCAGTCCGTCTTTTTTATACAACCAGATTGGTCTGGATGGATGCCAGGGTTCATACATAGAAAGGGCCATGGAATATATGACCAAACAGGGTTCCGTGCCTTATAATTCTTTTCCCTACAATGAAAGCGATTGCAGCAACCAGCCGGGCTCGCAACTGGTGCAGCAGGCATCACAGTATAAAATGCGTGGTTTTAACAGGCTTACTGCCGGCGACAGAAATGACGTGCTGGATCTGAACGCCATAAAACAAAATCTTTCGCAGGGCGCACCTGTTGCTATTGGAATGATGGTTGGACAGAGTTTCATGCAGAACATGATGGGCAAAGATCTCTGGCAACCGGTTGAAGGTGATCAGAGTATGCAGGGTTTCGGCGGCCATGCCATGTGCGTGGTAGGGTACGATGATAAGAAATATGGCGGGTCGTTTTTAATCATGAACAGCTGGGGACCGGAATGGGGTAACAACGGTTTCGCATGGGTGCAGTACCCCGTATTTAAACATTTCGTGCGCGAAGCGTATGGATTGGAGCCAATGCAACGGGTAGGCGCTGCTGCCAACCAGGCGTTTCAGTGCGAAGTAGGCCTGGTGCTGGTTGACTATGATGCCGCCCAGAAAAAAACACTCCCCAAAGGATATATTCCCCTTCGCACAAACGGTGATAATAAATTTATTACGGTATCGCCTGTAAAAAAAGGCAGCCGTTTTAAAATGGAAGTAAGAAATACCACCGAATGTTATGTGTATGTATTTGGCAAGGAAACCGATGGCACCAGTTACACATTATTTCCTTATCCGCGTACCGACGACCCATCAAAAACAAAATATGCGCCCTTCTGCGGCATTGCAGGCTACCGCCTTTTTCCGAAAGACAAAAGCCTTACACCGGATAGTATCGGCACAAGAGATATGATGGCAGTGGTGGTTAGTAAAAAACCGCTCGACTGGTTTCGCTTAAACCAGCAGATTAGCCAGAACCCGGGACAGGATTATGGAAACAGGTTAAACAATGCCCTGGGCAGTCAACTGGTAAAAGGTGTTCGCTATCTAAGCAGCGGCAAAGGAAATATGTCATTCAGTACAAGTGGTTCAGAGAATGATGTGGTGGCATGTATTGTAGAAATTGATAAAAACTAACACAGCAAAATAGCCGGGGTAATAAGTAATAAATTACTGAACCTGTTTTGTTAACACCGCAATGATCAACAACATTACATGAACAATACAACCCGGGAATTTATACAGCTGATGAAACATCCGGTTAAGTTCAGAATGTTTCTTTTTTTTAAACTGCCTGCGGCATTTTTCAGCGGGGTAAAAATCAGGGATATCGATGAAGAAAAATGCATTGCAACGATTCCCTACAAATGGTTTTCTCAGAATCCATTTAAATCAACCTATTTTGCCTGCCTGGCAATGGCAGCTGAATTGACTACCGGCTCACTGGGTATGATGCATGTGCGTAAAAGAACGCCCGCCGTGTCTATGCTGGTAGTAAAGCTGGAAGCCATCTATTTTAAAAAAGCAACCGGAATTACTTTATTCACCTGTAACGATGGCGGACAGTTGAAAGCCACCATTGAAAAAGCCATTGCAACCGGAGAGGGACAATCCTGTACAGCCTTATCGGAAGGTGTTAATGAAGCCGGGGAAAAGATTGCCGATTTTTATATTACCTGGTCTTTTAAAGCCAGATCCAAATAGTAATGCTGACCGTATACCGGAACAAAAAAAGAACATCGATGTTAATTGCTTAAATAATACATTTTTAGTATTTATCTTCAGTTTGAAATAGCCTCCATTATTTAACCTCACAAAACAAAAATCCCCTCCAGGGGTAAGGGGTATGAAGATTGCTTTCCATGGTGCTGCACGTACTGTAACCGGTTCAAAACATTTACTTACTCTGGCAAATGGTAAAAAATACCTGCTGGATTGCGGCATGTTCCAGGGCATGGGCGCCAATACGGATACCCTTAACCGCAATTGGGGTTTTGAGCCGTCGGAGGTAGATTATCTTGTTTTATCGCATGCACACATTGATCACAGCGGACTAATTCCAAAACTTGTAAAAGACGGTTTTACCGGAAGAATATTCTGTACGCCGGGAACCAGGGAGCTCACCCAGATATTGCTGCTCGACTCTGCAGAAATACAGGAAGACGATGTAAAATTCTCCAACAAAAGAAGGGCTGCCAACAGCCTGCCGTATGTAAGCCCGTTGTACACCATTGAAGATGCCAGGAAATGTTTTGATCATTTTACATCGGTGGAATATGGCGGATGGTATGATATTGATGAAAATGTAGCGCTTCAGTATACAGATGCAGGTCATATCATTGGCAGTGCAGCCGTACACCTGAAAATTAAAGAAAATGGCAAGACCAGCCGGCTTACATTCAGCGGCGATGTGGGCAGGTACCGGGATGTGATACTGCGTTCGCCGGAAGTTTTTTCCCAGGCGGATTATATTCTTATTGAATCTACCTATGGCAACAGCCTGCATGACGATGTATCCACCACACCCGACCAGCTGTTACAATGGATTGATAAAACCTGTATTCAAAAAAAAGGCAAACTGATCATGCCCGCATTCAGTGTTGGCCGTACACAGGAATTGTTGTTTGCATTAAACCAGCTGGAACTGGAAAACCGGTTGCCCGCCCTGTCTTATTTTGTGGACAGTCCGCTGAGTGTGGAAGCAACACAGGTAATAAAAAACTATCCGCGGTATTTTAATAAAAATATACAAAAGATAATGGAAAGCGATAACGATCCCTTTGGATTTAAGGGGCTGCGTTATATTAAAACGGTGGATGAATCAAAATCATTGAATTATTTAACAACCCCCTGTGTTATTATTTCTGCCAGCGGCATGGCAGATGCCGGACGGGTAAAACACCATATCAGCAACAATATAGAAAACACCCGCAACACCATTTTAATGACAGGCTATTGTGAACCCAATTCATTGGGCGGCCGGCTGATTGCAGGTTCAAAAGAAGTAAGCATCTATGGTATTAAACACGAAGTGAATGCAGAAATTGGCGCCATCCGCAGTATGAGCGCGCACGGAGACTATGAAGACCTGAGCCAGTTCCTGGCCTGCCAGGATGCAAGACAGGTAAAGAAATTATTTTTAGTGCATGGCGAATATGAAGTGCAGCAGGCATTCAAACAACGTTTACTAAAAAAGGGGTTTACAGACATTGAGATCCCGGAACAACATTATGAGACAGGGCTGGCTGGGTGATTGGTTGATCAGTTGATTGGTTAATTGGTTGCCAGGCAACATTTAAGTAAGCGAGGTTGAACCTCGTATTGCCCGTGCTCTTTACTGTTATTAAAGCCAACTTACCATAAATACAACAGCTTTTCAAGTCGCACATCAGACATTATCACATCAGCCATCAGCCATATCTTCACATTTCCTTCACTAAACTTTCACATTTTTTTGCTAACCGTCCGGTCTTTTTTCCCGTTACTATAGCTGAGTACATTATTTATTAAAAATAAAAGTCAGCATATGAAAAAGATGGGATTGTACCTGGCAGGCATGCTTGCCATAGCGGGACTTATACTAACGGGCTGTGCGGCTTCTGTGCATGTGGAGAAAGACGCCAATGCAGATTTTAGCAAATACAAAACATTTGCCTGGATAAATGAGAACAATGGCAAAAAGAGTAAAGCCAACGACCTGGAAGATAAAAACGTGCACGATGCCGTTAGCAAAGAATTGCAAAAAAGCAGCTGGCGCGAAGTAACCAACAACCCGGATGTTCTGATCAGCTATGATGTACTGGTTGAACGATCAACCAAAAGACAGTCCGACCCCGTATATTCACAATCGGCTTCAAGGCTTTATTTTAACCCGTATACAAGGCGTTATGGTACCATTTTTTATCCTTCGCAATTTTTAGGATACAATGATTACAATATACCCATAAGGGAAGGCACGCTTACCATTACAGTTACAGATGCGCATACAGATAAAACCATCTGGCAGGGCTGGACAACCGATGAAGTAAGCAACCGTCATTTAACACACAAAGAGTTAAATGGCAGTGTGCGATCTATCTTCCGGAAATTTGATGTAGCTAAAAGATAAGGGACGGTTTCTGAGGTAAAGGAGAAAGCCATCATGCGAAAGCGGATGGCTTTTATATTTGACGGGATGCCGGTCAAAGATATCTTAGATAATATTGAGCCTTTTTAATACTTCCTGTTTGTGCGCTTTGCTGATGGGTATCTCTTTGCCGCTGATGAACAATCCGTTTTCGCGGATATTACTTATTTTGTCGATGTTGATGATATAGGAACGGTGCACTTTGATAAAACTTTGTTTGCTTACCTTTTCTTCCAGGTTTTTTATGGTATTGTGGGTGATGTATTTCTTCTCGCCGGTTACAAATTTTACATAATCGCCCATGCTCTCTATATAAAGAATGTCTTCATTGTTCAGTCGTATGAGTTTGCCGTCTGATTTAATAAAAATATGATCGATGCCAGTCTCTGTTATAGTATTTTCGGTAACATCGGATGGTGCAGGCGGAATTTTTTTCAGCGCATCCAAAAAACGCTGGTAGGTGAATGGCTTTTTCAGGAAGTCGGTCACATTGTATTCAAAAGCATCGAAAGCATATTCCGCTTTGGAAGTGGTAAGAATCACTTTAGGTGAATAGGCAATCTGGTCGAGCAGGTCAAAGCCGGTTGCTCCGGGCATTTCCACATCCAGGAAAATTAAATCTACCACATTGCTGTTGAGAAAAGCCAGTGCTTCGGGCACGGCGGCAAAATGTCCTTTAACAGATAGTTGTCCGCTTTTTTCACAGCAACGGTTAAGGTAGTCGGCTGCTACCTGCAAATCTTCTACAATTATACATGTTAGGCTCATAACTGGTTTGCATTAAAAGTTTTCAGCCGGGCATATTCATTCTGTATGATATCTTTTGCCTCCAGCAGTTCATTCTTAATATGGGTATAAGGTTCGGTTATTTCTGAAACGGATTGGACATCTGCGCACAGGTCCTCAAAATTTTTACAATGTGACTGGGTATCCAGCAGGGCGGTGTAGCCAAAAACGGGTTTAAGTTTATGGACGGCTTTTTTCAGGTCTTCCAGGCTGTCGTTTTCGAAAGCCAATTGTATGGAGCTGAAATCTGCATCGAAGTGCTGGAGTATAGTGGCAAAAATCTCTTCGATGTAGGCAAAATCATCTGTATACAGGCTATACAGGGCCTCTTTGTCCATTTTCTCGTTAAAAATGAACTGTTTAGGTAAAGTTTCGCTTCCCATAGGAAAATAGATGTTCGGGTTTTTCGTTATATACCAGTGGAATTTTCGCAAAATTTGGAAAACACCTATCTAATAACTCTATGAAGCAAAAATTATTACATATTTCCTGGTCAATTTATCAGGATATTATTTATACAGGGGTTAATGAGGGCATTTCCAGGGATAGCGAAAAGAAAATAATCCGGTTTAACCAGTTTATTATCCTGGCGCTGCTGGTTAACTGTTTCTCCGTTGGCATTTATATATACCACAAACTGTATATCAGCGGTTTAATAAATGTTACCTCGGCCTATCTTTTCCTGCTGGCTTACTATTTTAATTACCGCAGAAGGCTGGAAGCGGGCCGCATCATGTCTATTATAAACATCAACCTATACCTCATCATCATCAGCCATGTAGAAGGACTGCGTGCCGGCGGCTACCTTTTATATTTTCCCTATTTCCTGGCCCTTACGTTTGTGGTAAGCATCCGCAGAAATTTCCGCGAGCTGCTGCTGGTTTGCGCAATTACGCTGGTGTCTCTGTTAATATGTATACTGGGTAACCCACAGGTAAACGATATCCAGATTATAAAAGAAACCATGTACGCCCCGCTTTACAACAGCAATCTGTTTGTATCGCTGGCAGCCACTATTTTCTTTTCTTATGCCATCCTGCGCCTAAATAAAGAGAATGAAGTAGCCATACTGCAGGAGAAGAAATTCGGCGATACCATCTTTAATACCTCGCTGGACGGTGTTTTTATCTTCTTTAATGAATCGGATACCATTGCCAGTTGCAACCGCCGCGCACTGGAATTATTTGAAGCAGACAATACCGGTGAAATGGAAGGCACACCGGTATCTAAATGGTTCAGCGATGAACACATCAGTCATTTTAATTCTATAGAACGGCCGGTGTCTGGCCTGGCCCGGAACTGGCAGGGTGAACTTACATTTAATACAAAAAACGGCAAAAAGATATATGGTTATGTAAGCGTAGTGCCTTTTACCTACAAGGGTGTACGTTATACAAAAGTGAGCATCCTGGATATATCTGATGTAAAAATGACGGAGTTCGCCTTAATGAAAGCCAAGCAAAAGGCTGAGGAAGCAGCCAAAATTAAATCCCGGTTTTTGTCGAACATGAGCCATGAATTAAGAACCCCGCTAAACGGTATCATCGGCGCTTCCAACTTATTGCTGTACGAGAATTACCTGGAGGGTCAGAAACCACAGCTGGATATACTCAAGTATTCTTCGGAGCATATGATGATGCTCATCAACGATATTCTTGACTACAATAAAATTGAAGCAGGTAAGCTTGAACTGGAATCGACGCCGGTAAATATAAAAGAACTGGCTGCAAGAATAGGTGCACAATTTGCCCCGCAGATTGCTGCCAAAGGACTTCATTTTTATTCGGAAATAGATGAAGGGCTCGATGTGGAGGTGTTTACTGATTCTACCAGGGTAAACCAGGTATTGTCTAACCTGTTGTCCAATGCAATGAAGTTTACCAAAGAAGGCAGTGTTTGCCTTATTGTAAAACGTCTTTTCGCATCCAGCAGTAATGTAACTATCCAGTTTATGGTGGTAGATACCGGCATTGGCATCCCCAAAGAAAAACAAAAAGAAATCTTTGCCAGTTTTACACAGGCAGATGTAGATACAACACGCAAATACGGTGGCACCGGGCTGGGGCTTTCTATCAGCAAGGAACTGGTAAGTATGTTTAACAGCGAACTGATGCTGGATAGCAGCGCCGGAAAAGGCAGCGTATTCCAGTTTACGGTGGAGTGGAAGATAAACACACACCGTAAAATGTATATCAATGAAGACAAGGCAAAGGACCTGCAACTACTGGAAGGCACAAGAATTTTGCTGGCCGAAGATAACCCGGTAAATATGGCCATCGCTAAACGGTTTTTAAAGAAATGGGGTATTGAACTCACAGAAGCGGTAAATGGTAAACTGGCTGTAGAAGCATTTAAAAAAGGCAGTTTTGACCTGGTGCTGCTTGATCTTGAAATGCCTGAAATGGATGGCGCTACCGCCCTGGTGGAAATTCGGAAAGTAAATCCGGAAATTCCGATTCTTGCATTTACCGCCGCCGCGTATGATAATATGCTGGCCGATTTACTGCAAAAGGGATTCATCGATTTTATACCCAAGCCATTCAGACCGGAAGACCTGCACAGCAAGATCTTTTTTCATTTGCAAAATGCAAAAAGAGCCTAGGTAAAAAATGCCGGAGCATAAGATCAGCAGGAACAAAGGCAATTAATCATTAGTTTTACAGATACAATAAAAGATTATTTCAATGAAATTTATTTACTTATTTCTTTTACAGGTATTGGCCGTAATAACATTGCATGCACAGGCCGATCTTTCCAATATTGCAGTAACAGGAAAAGATACGGTGGTTATTCGTGTGGAAACTGAATCATATTTTCCGGGAGGCGATCTGGCCTGGATACGTTTTCTGAATACTCATTTATCCTACCCGGCAAAAGCGGTTCGGAAAAAAATTGAAGGCACCGTGATAGTACAATTTATAGTTGATAAAAATGGAGTGCTCAGTGATATTTCCGCCATCAGCGGTCCGGAATTATTACAAACTGCGGCAGTTGACGTTATCAAAAACAGCCCGCGCTGGAAACCTGCCATACAGGATGGCAGGGTGGTAAAATCTTACAAAAAACAACCCATCTCATTCAGGTTACAATAGATGAGCGGAAATCTATAAAGATCTTATTTTTATATTCCGCCATTCACTGGAGCCGGGATGTTGCTGCAACGCAATTTTTCCTTTGGCAACTTTGGCAAAATCGGTAAATGCCTTACCACTGAATTTGCTATTTGCAATTAACGCATTCCACGCTTCACTTCCTATTTGTCCTTCGTACGTTTTAACATCGTTTAACCAGAAACTGAGCTGGCCATTGCGTTGTAAAATCTTTACATGGTTCCATTGGCCCGGCAGATTGGGTTTTGAAACAGTAGAATCGCCCGCCATATCATAGAGGCAGCCTGCGAGATGGTTTTGTTTTTTATTATCACTGGCGTTTATATTATCCAGTACCTGCATTTCGGGCCCGGTAAGATAAGTTGCTGCATATTTGGGGTCTTCCTGTATATCGAAAATAATTCCGCTGTTACCGCCTTTTGAAATTTTCCATTCCAGCTGCAATTCAAAATTTTCATACACACCATTGGTTACAATATCACCACCGCCTTCTCTTGGTTTCGAAGTATCAAATACAATGGCGCCGTCTTTCACCTGCCATTTAGAACCCACGGTATCCCTGAGATACGTATGCCAGCCTTTGGTTGTTTTGCCATCGAACAACAATTGCCAGCCTTCTTTTTTTTCTTTTTCGGTTAATGTGTTCGGTTCTTGTGCAGCAACTGTACTCAATGAAAAAGCACAAACGAAACAAATAAATAAACATTTCATGATTTCCAGGTTTGAAGTTGGCTAAATTAATGAATTATTGGATAGAATTTTTGATGTCTGATATCTGATGTCGGAAGTCTGATGTGTTGATGTCTGATGGCTGATGGCTGATTTGCCGGGTTCGTTAAGCCGGATTCATCACACAACACACAACACATAACACGCACCACAAAAAACATAACACATAACACAAAATAACACAAACCCGGCTATTAAGCGTGCCGCTGCGTGCCGAGGTTCGGTAACAACCCCGTGAGCAGGCCAATAAGCGGCAAAAATGAACAGATTAAAAACATAAACTGCACGCTGGTATAATCTGCCAGCGTACCGAGTAATGCGGAACCAATGCCGCCCATGCCAAAAGCAAATCCAAAGAAAAGACCCGACACTGTACCAATCTTTCCGGGCAGCAGTTCCTGCGCATATACCAGGATAGCGGAAAATGCCGACGCCAGTATAAAGCCAATAAGGATGCTCAATAAGGTAACAAACAACAATGGTACATGCGGAAGCAGCAATGTAAAAGGCGCCGCCCCCAATATAGAAAACCAAATCACGTATTTACGGCCAAATTTATCACCCAGCGGCCCCCCTAAAAATGTACCCGCGGCAACCGCAGCCAGAAAAATAAACAAGTGCAACTGTGCCTGCTGGATAGACAGCTTAAATTTATCTATCAGGAAAAAAGTGTAGTAGCTGCTCATGCTGGCCAGGTAAAAATATTTTGAAAAGATGAGTACCAGCAGAATTACCACCGCTATAGTTATTTTACGGGCGGGTAAAACATTTTGCATTGGTCCGCCGGTATTTTTTTTGGGCCGTATCAGGTGCATATTGGCAGTATACCATTTTCCTATCTGGTATAATACAGCAATGGCCAGCAATGCCAGTAAAGAAAACCATAGAATCTGTTGCTGTCCATACCGCACAATAATCAGCGCCGCCAGTAAGGGCCCGATAGCGCTGCCTGCATTGCCACCCACCTGGAAAATAGATTGCGCCAGTCCGCGCTTACCGCCCGAAGCCATGTAGGCAACCTTGGAAGCTTCCGGATGAAACACCGATGAACCGGTACCAATCAATGCCACGGCAATCAGTACAATATAATAATGGTTGGATAAACCCAGTACAATAAGTCCAATCAAAGAAAAACCCATACCCACTGCCAGCGAAAACGGTTGCGGTTTTTTATCAGTATAAAAACCAACAAACGGTTGCAGCAAAGAAGCTGCCAGCTGAAAAGTTAGGGTGATAATGCCTATCTGCGCAAAGCTGAGATGATAGCTGTTTTTTACCATCGGGTAAATGGAAGGTATCAGCGATTGAATAGTATCATTGAGCAGGTGCGAAAAACTAATTGCGAGCAAAATGGGGTAAACGGTACCGGAAACAACAGGCGATGAAATAGACTTTGAACTGACAGGCATATGCACAGGTTAATTAATTGCCGCAAAGGTAATGGGTAAATTGTTTATTATATACCGGTACTGTCGCTGGTAAGGCGCCGGCAATTTGTTAGTGACAACATCAAATCAACAACTATGCATTAACAAGAGGTGAGTATTTGTGCAAAAGCAATATGCGACCTCAAAAACCGGGAAGATTTTGCAATGAATGGTTAAAACCCGGTGCTTTTGGTGAACGTAGAAACTTTCGTTACTTTACAAATATTATGACGGCCGGCTGCACCCGGTTAAATGACAGTGAGCCGGCGGAGGAATCAACCGGTAAACCAGTTTCGTACCTTTCCCGGGTTTATAAAATTTAAAAATCACCTGTATATGTCTTCAAACCAACCATTGCCGCTAAATGAAAAAATTGCCCTTCTTCAATCCACCAATATTTTTTCTGAAACGCCTGAATCTATATTATCGGAGCTGGCACCGCTGATGCAGGAAATGACGCTGGAAGAAGGAACTGATGTATTTAAAGAAGATGATCCGGGAGACAGCATGTACATTATTTCCTCGGGACAAGTGCACATACACCGGCGTAAAACCACTTTGGCAGTATTGCGCCAGAACCAGGTTTTTGGTGAACTTTCATTGCTGGATGCAGAGCCACGAAGCGCAACCGCAACCGCAAAAACATACGCCATCCTTTTTAAAATTGAACAGGAGCCATTTTATAGACTGGTAGATACCAGGCCTGAAATTGCAAGGGGATTTATAAAAATGCTATGCGGCAGGTTAAGAACACTCAACGAAAAAACTATCTATAGTTCATTGTAAATACAACTCCCCGCGTTTTAGTGCGCACGCCGGCGTTATAAGCTGGCTGCCAGTTCAGATTCTATTATATTCAGGTGCTGTTGTTTTATGCCAGCCCTTTGCAGTTGGCTGACAGCAGTAAAATAGCTGTGCTGTTTAAAAAATTTAACCTGTATTTTATTCCATGCGGTTTCATCGGCTACCAGTTGCCTTGCCTGTAATTCGAGGTACAGGCAATAGCTGATACCAAAAAAATCCTGCCTTCCCAGGTAATCGAGATCGGCATCGCAAATAATTTCTTCCAAAAGCGTCAGGGGAGTTTGCGGAATTTTTGTTGCCCTTATTAACCCGCAGATGACCTCCAGTTCCTTCTCACTTACCCCAAATGCAGGCAATTGCCTGGTGGCCAAATCACATCCGGCTTCTTCGTGATTATCAATATATGTAAACAGGAAACCGCTGTCGTGGTAAAGACAGGCCAGTTTTAAAAGGAACAGGTAGTGTTCGGCACAGTCCAGTTCGCCAGCTATGCGAATAGCCTGTTTTTCAACATCTATGGTATGATCTACACTGTGATAATAAAGGTTGCCCGGCAGCTCCCGGGCAAGCTGCTCCAGAATGGAAGAGCGGATGGACTCATATTGGTGGATGGCAGGCATCTGAAAAAAATTAGTGACTATCAGGCTATTAACGACAATGCTGGCTGATTGGTATACAAAAACAAATCAGGATTCTTTGTCCTTTGATAAATAGCCAATTATAAATTACAAACTTTATTCAATAAATATCTGTAAATGTTCTTATTATTCAATAATTTCAGGAACCAAAAAGGCAAAATCAATTCCTATCTGTAAACCTGCTACCTGGTTACCATCATCGTTACCTGCTATAATAAGATAAATAATGCTTTACTGTTTGCTGCTTTGTATATAGCTATGTATATATGTAAATCAGGTACAGTGTAAATTTTAACCCCAACAATCCCCAACCTAAACTGATTTGCTTTATGCGAAAACCATTTTTTTTTGGCCATCCAAAAGGTAATATTCTTTTTGGTTTTCTGTTTATTTTTTTGTGTACTTCCCTTAAGGCCCAGCAACCATCCATTTCTGATTTTGTGATATTCAGTGGTAAACCGGCTCCCGGTCAAACAGCGCCTGCTTCGCCGGGATACGGTGTACAAGTGGGTTCATCTTCAAGCATCCAGGGTGGCACAACCGGCAGCTATTCCCTTGTGTTATCTACGGGCAGCACCAGCTTCATTGGAAATATTTACAGCGCTGGTAAGGTGCAACTGGCAAATAGTAATTCGGTTACTGGTAAAATAACCGTTGCCAATATAAACGGAACGGCAGGTACAGTACTTTCTGTTGGTTCAAATGCTTCTTTAGGCGGAGATGTTTTTGTGAATGGTAACACGGTCATTGGGAATGGTACAATTTCCGGCACGGTAACGCACGCGCCAAATACTACTTATTCGGGCCCTGCTCCGGCGGGCGGAAATATAACAGCGCCATTGAATTTGCCTGCCCCTCCGGCTTTGCCTGTCATTACTGTTTTTCCGGCTTCAGGTACTACTAATATTACCGCAACAAAAACCATTTCACCGGGTGCATATGGTGATGTTGCGCTCAACGGTAACAAAACACTCACGCTTTCCGGTACTGGCGTATATGTGTTCAAATCAATAAAAAACTCAGGCACTACCAACGAATTTGTGTTCGATTTTAAAAACGAAGCTACGGGTACCATTAAAATTTACATTGAGGGCGATGTGGAATTGAATAAAGTGCAGGCCAGTATAATCAATGGTGGCAGCGCTTCAAGAATTTATGCTGAAACACACGGCACCGGCAGCACCTCTGCAGGCGGTACAATTGCATGGAATATGGCAAACGGCTCGTCGGGTCAAAATTCAAAATGGCTGGGGAGTGTATGGGCGCCTTATGCATCTATAAATATTGGTTCCGGCACCGGATCAAGCAATATCACAGGAACATTGTGGAGTGGTACACAGGTTAATATTCAAAGTGGCGTGGCGATAATCTATGCCCCTTTTTCATTTTGCGATGGTCCGGATGCAAATGCAGGACCCGATAAGCCGCTTGATTTTGTAAACCTGACCAATTTAACCGGCAGCTCATCAGTATCTGGTGTTAGTTACAGTTGGCAGGCTATCAATGGTGGCGTAATTACCTCACCTGTAAATGCAGCAACTATTTCTGTATCGGCAGCCGGCAGTTATATACTAACGGTATTGTCTGGGGGCAATTGCACTGCCAGCGATACTGCAATCGTAACCGGTAAAACCAGCAACCTGATAGGATCTGAATTGCAATCTGTTTTCCAGAATTTTAACCCGGCTGACGCGCCTTCGCCATTTTTTGCCTTTCGGCATGATAGCATTATGATTGATGTGATAACACGCGAAGGCAAATACAACGATGCATTAACGCTGTTAACAAGCCCATCTTACGGATTAACCGGTGTACTCAGCAACGGTGCCAGCAATTTTATCATTACCGGGTTATTCCCGGTGGCCAAATTGCCGCTGTTGAATGCATTGGGTTCCCTGATAGTTTATTGCAGACCGTACTATGGCGCCATCCACAATAGCGGCATTGTTTCATCTGCGGGCGATACTGCTGTGCGGGCGCAACTGGTAAGGAGTGGTTATAACCTGAACGGCAACGGAATAAAAATTGGCGTGATCTCAGACAGCTATAATACCATTACCGCTGCTACTACAAACCCAGTCACCAATACTGCAGCACTTGATATTTCCAATGGCGATCTGCCCGGACCGGCAAACCCCAATGGCATCCTGAATGGTGTACACGTAATAAAAGAGTACCCTTTCAAAAGTTCGGATGAAGGAAGGGGCATGCTGCAGATAGTACACGATGTGGCACCGGGTGCAGAATTGTATTTCCGGACAGGGTTTATAAGTCCCGGAGATTTTGCCGCAGGTATAAAAGAACTCAGCCAGGCAGGCTGCAAAGTTATAGTTGATGATATCACTTTTATAACCGAACCGTTTCTTAAAGACGGTGTAGTAGCGGCTGCGGCAGATGAAGCAACTGCTTCCGGCACTTCCTATTTTTCCGCTGCAGGTAATTTTGCGGGTAAATCGTACGAAAACACATTTAATGCAGTTGCAGCCCCTGGCGGTTTAGCCGGTACAGCACACAATTTCGGTGGTGGCGATGTTTTCCAGAACGTAACGCTGGCGCCCGGCAATTACACAATTGTGTTGCAATGGCTCGATGATATTTATTCACTTGGACAGACTGCAGCAGGGGGCACCAAAAACGACCTGGATATTTACCTGACTCCTAACACAGACGGGTCAGCGCTTTTTGGGTTTAACCGAAACAATACCGGCGGAGATCCCATTGAAATACTGCCATTCACCATTACCAGCACGCTTACTACCAATATCTTAATTGCCAATAACACCCTGGGTTCTAACCCGGCACGTTTTAAATTCATTATTTTCCGGGGCGATCCAATCTTCAACGAATATGCTACCGGCACATCTACTATAACGGCACAGGCCAATGCTTTGGGTACCATTACAGTGGGCGCCGCCCGGTATGATAAAGTGCCGCCATTTACCCCTGTTCCTGTTATTGAATCTTTTTCTTCTATTGGCGGTACTGTTATCGGAAATGTAAAAAGAAACAAACCAGATCTGGTGGCACCGGACGGTGTAAACACTACGGTGGGCCTGGGTATCGACTATGACCATGACGGATATTCCAATTTTTTTGGAACTTCGGCTGCTGCACCACACGCGGCTGCTGTTGCCGCTTTAATTATGGAAGGCAAAAAGAAATTTTTAAACCAGCCATTGACCAGTCCTGCAGAAATAAAGAGTTTGTTGCAAAATACTGCAACAGATATGAATACGCCCGGCTTTGACAATGTCTCCGGTTATGGATTGATTAATGCAGATGCCGCCATGCGTACATTTGCGAAACCAGATCCCACGCTTATAAAATTGGTGGTACCGGCAAATACAACACCGGGCCCCGCAACGTTTACGCTCACCGTAACCGGTCTCAACCTAAGTCCGAATTCTGTAATAAAATTCAGGGATTCAACACTGGGTACAACCATTATAAATTCAACAACCGCAACGGCGGTAGTACCGGCATTTACAGGAGATCCGATAATCAGTGTGTACACACCACCTGCAAGTATAAGTGGTCTGGATGGCGGAACCAGCGATACACTGCGGTTTTTCAATTTGCCCCGGAAAAAAATAACAGTAATTGCAGACACCAAGACCAAAAAATATGCGCAATCATTGCCGGCACTCACCGCCACGGTACTTGTAGATGGCGATACGCTAAAAAATACATTGTTCACCATTGCGGCCCTGGGCCTCGACAGTTTGAAACTTTCTGTGCAGGCTACGCCGGCAAGCCCGGTGGGTACATATGTAATCATTGCAACAAGAAAATTTGTTGCCGGCAACCAGGCAGATATAGGCCTGCAGGAATTGTATGAGTATTCATTTGTACAGGGCAGCATGACTATTGAAAAACTGCCAGTAACAATAACTGCGCAAAATGTTACCGTTAGCTACCGGCAACGGATACCCGATGTACAGTTCAAATACAAGTTTGATGGAAAGAATATTCCCGATTCCATAGCATTTTTAAATAGTTTAAGTACTTCGCACAAAGCACAGCTGGCTAAGGATGGCCAGGGCCGCGATGTACTTGGTGTGGTAAATGGCCACGCCATAACCATTGTAAACGGGCAGGCAGTTACCATTGTAAATGGGCAAGCGGTTACCATTGTAAACGGGCAGGCGGTTACCATTGTAAACGGCCAGGCAATACCCATTGTAAACGGCCAGGCAATTACCATTGTAAACGGACATGCCGTGCCAATTGTAAATAATCTAACGGCAGACCAGGTACAGAACCTGAGCTTCCTGGCAACTGCGCCTTCCTTACAGCATGCCCGGCAGATTACCAACCAGGTTCTTGTAAACGGTGTATATAAGCCAGATTCAACCAAAGTAGTAGACATTAACCAGGAGGCAATTCTTGATTTCAATACCAATTCGGCACAAACGTATATGCTGCGTTCGCAGTTTGGAATAACTGCAAACGGGCTGGCAGACCAGGAGTCTGTAGCCAGCGGCCGTGCCGTTACCATTGTAAATGGCGAAACATCCGTGGAAATAATCAATGGTCAGGCGGTAACGATTGTGAATGGCCAGGCAGTTACCATCGTTAACGGCCAGGCAATTCCTATTGTTAACGGCCAGGCAGTCACCATTGTAAATGGCCAGGCGGTTACTATTGTTAACGGGCAGGCCATACCCATTGTAAACAGCCAGAATAAAACTGCCGTAGTAATTGATTCAAGTGAAATAGGGCAGGGGCAGAGTTCCTTAAAATCACTGAACATGATTACTGGTTTGGAAACCGGCAACCAGTTTATGATACCCGGTACACTCATCAGCGATAACCTGCAGCTTAACTATGTTGCCGGTATTATTACCATTATACCTGCACCGGTGGTAATTACACCAGCTGCCGCACAGACAAAAGTATTCGGCACCGCCGATCCTGTTCTGGTGTACACCAACAACGCAGGTTTAACGGCCGGCAACTTCACCGGTGTGCTGGGCCGTGCAAGCGGAGAAGATGCCGGTACTTATTCTTATACAACTGGCAGTCTTTCAGCAGGTACGGGATATACTTTATCAATAGCTGCCACAGTACCGGTTCCGGTATTTACCATTTTACCGAAGACAATAAACATCTCGCCGCTGAGCGGTCAAACCAAGATCTATGGTAATCCAGACCCGGTATTTACATTTTCAGGAGCTGATGCTATTACAACCCTCACAGGTAAACTGGGCCGGATAAGCGGAGAAAATACCGGCTTGTATGCTTATACAAAAGGCAGCTTGTCTGCTGGAATTAACTATAACTTAGTTCTGACTGGTTCCGCCAGCTTTAGTATTACTCCAGCCCCGCTGCGCGTAAAAGCAAACGACCTTTTTATATTCCAGGGAGATCGGCAGCCGGCTTTTACGGCAACTATCACTGGTTTAAAATTTGCCGATAACCCGGCAGTTACTTTTACACTGTCACCAGTCTACACCGGAGCGGCGGGCGAATACATCATTACGCCTCTTTTGTCTGCTTTCAGTAACCAGCTTAATTACCAGGTAAGTTATGTAATTGGCACCCTGTATGTAAATCCGGAAGGTCCGGGTACCAAAAAACTGCGACCAAGCCTGGATTGCATTGTTGAGATCATCAATCCTGCACCGGGGCAGTTCAGGTATATCGCACATTTTATGTGTATAAACGATAATTCCAGTACGGTATACGTACCCGTGGGACCGGATAACCTGCTTTCTTCTGCCGGCGGTTTATTTGATGGGTCTGCGCAACCAGTAGTCTTTAAACCCGGTATAACCAGGTTTGATGTACCGTTTGATGGCATTAAACTAACCTGGGTGGTAAAAACTTATGAAACAAATCACAAAACCTCTGTAGCTTCGGATGCCAGTTCTGCTTCCGCCAAGTGCAGTATCAGCAGCGCCCGTGTAATGAACATCGCGGAAGCAACAACAACAGTGGAAGAATTACCAGGAGCGCTTACAGCGCAGGTATATCCCAACCCTGCAACAGAGAAACTGCTTATCTATGTATCCGGCGGATTGCCCGCATTGAATGATATCAGGCTTTTCAGCGCCAGTGGGGTACTGTTCACAGTGAAAAATGTGAAAAGGATTGCTCCAGACAGGATTGAGGTGAATGTAGCCGGCTTGCCCCGCGGATTTTACTTTATCAGATGTAGAACAACGGGTGGTTATAAGACATTCCGGTTTGTAAAAGGATAACTACTATGGCTGATTGCGGAAAAATAATATTGAATACTGATTCTTTGTATGGAAAATACAAAATGATATTGTCTTTCCTGTTGTACCTGGTATGCACAACCAGCGTATTTGCGCAGAATAAACCAGAAACACAGACACCGGCCGGCGGCGATACGGCTACTGTAAACAAATTGCTGGATGAAAGCAGGAAGTATTTTACCGATTCTCCTGCTAAAGCCATTGAACTGGCCACCCACGCCCGCACTCTTGCGCAGGAGCTGCATTTTATACGGGGTGAAGCATACGCGCTAAAAAACATTGGCATAGCCTGGTATTTCCAGGGCAAATATTTTGAAGCCCTGGATTTCTACCAGCAATCACTCAATGCTTTTACAGAGATAAAAGACTATGTGGGTATTGCCAATATCTATAGCAATATTGGTGTAGTTTATTACGATCAGAGCGATGACATCAAAGCACTTGAAAATTATTTGCAGTCGTTGAAGTATGCTGAGATGTCGGGCGATAAACTCAGGATTTTATCTGCACTGAACAATGTTGGGGGCGTGTACACCAATAAACCTGCTACGTACGATAAGGCCCTCCGGTATTACCTGCAGGCATTGCCTATTTGTGAAGAGCTCGGCAAAAAAGTTGAGCTGGGCGCTATCTCTGTTAATATTGGATTTATTTATTCCGAGACAAAGGAACCCGGCAAAGCAATGATTTATTTTAAAAAAGCGTTGAAGACCTATGGTAATTCGGAAGGAAGCCTGAATGCTTACAATGCCATCGGTAAATTATACACAGATGAAGGTAAATATGAACTGGCACTTGAAAACCTGGATAAGGCGCTGGAGCTTGCTCAAAAATTAAATGTAAAACTGTCTATTGTAAAATCGCTGACCAGGCTGGGAAACTTATATGCAAAACAGGGCCAGTACAAAAACTCGATTGATTATTATAAAAAGGCGGAAAAGCTAGCAGTGGAAATCAGCGCAAAAATTGAATTAAAAGAATTGTACGAGCAAATGTCGATGGCCTATTCCAAATCTACCGATTACCGGAATGCATTCAGGTACCAGTCGCTCTATTCAAATATTAAGGATACACTGTATAATATAGACAACGACCGGAAGCTGGGAAGCATACAGTTTGATCATGATCTGCAAAAGAAACAGGGCGAGATAAACCTGCTTACCAAAGACAAAGCATTGACAGAGCTGCAGGTAAAAAGACAAAAATTTGCACGCAATGCATTTGCCGGTGGCCTTGCCCTGGTATTCCTGATTGCATTGCTTATTTTATGGAATTACCGCGAAAAAGTAAAAACCAACAAAATACTGGATCGTCAGAAAGACCAGATTGAGCACTTGCTCCTGAATATCCTGCCTTCTGAAGTGGCCAAAGAACTGCAGGACAATGGCGAAGCAACTCCGCGAAACTATGATTCTGTGGCGGTTATGTTTACAGATTTTAAGAGCTTTACGGTGCATGCAGATAAGTTATCACCGGGGGAACTCGTTGCAGAACTGAATGCCTGCTTCATTGCATTTGACGATATCATTGGGCGCCACAACCTTGAAAAAATAAAAACAATCGGAGATTCTTATATGTGCGCCGGTGGTATTCCTTCGCCTGATCCTTTGTATGCACACAGCATGGTGAAAGCCAGTCTTGAAATACAGGATTACATGGAGTATAACAATAGCCGCCGCAAAGAAGCGGGATTAGAGCCCTGGGATTTGCGTATAGGCATACACGTTGGCCCCGTAGTGGCCGGCGTGGTAGGTAAAAGAAAGTATGCATATGATATCTGGGGCAGTACGGTAAATATTGCCAGTCGTATGGAAAGCAATGGCGCGCCAGGGCAAGTGAATATTTCAGCGTCAGCGTATGAGATTATTAAAGATCAATTTGTATGTTCCCATCGTGGAAAAATATATGCTAAAAATGTGGGGGAGATAGACATGTATTTTGTTGAAAGAGGGCCCGTAAGCAACCATATCACTGCGATAGCAGCAGTAGTAAATAACAATGTTGGCATAGTTGCAATGCAATAAGCTGCTGCCCATCTGCATTCTCCTTTTACTTTACACTTCTTTTTAATGACTATCGCTTGCAGATCCTCCGCAGACCAGCAGGAACAAAGTTATTTCTGAACGGGTCTGCTTAGTAAAACTGGTACCCCTTTTGAACTATGTGGTACAAATACCCCGGTTTGAAATATTTTATAATTTTGTTGTTTGTGCTTTTTTCAGGCGCAGCCTGGTGCCAGGTCATTACCCCGGTGGATTCGCTCAAGGCAGATTCACTCCGGATAAAAGCTGCCAAGGTGCCCCCATCGCCCGACAATATCAGCCAGCAGTACGATGTGTCCGATCTTTTCCACACTATTCTGCATCCGCGCAAAAAATCAGACGCTGTTTCAAAAAGATCGCCCATTACCGTTATACCCAATATTGCCGCCAATCCTACGATTGGATTCCAGGCCGGAATCAAAGCGGTAGCGGGCAAAAGGCTTGGCAATGATCCCAAAACTCTTTTTTCGGTGGCGGCTACTTCTGCTTCTGTCACCACCAAGGGTATTATCTATTTTTACATCAACCACAATGTATTTACACCCGGCAATAAATGGAATTTGCAGGGGAATATTGTCATTGCAAAAACGGTTACACCCGATTATGGTATGGGCATCGGAAATAATTATACTGGCGATGATCCATCTGAGGCAATACTGGCCGACAATACGCGGAAAGTTTACCCCATCAATTCTATTTATTATAATATCCGTGAAAAGATTTATAAAAATATAAGCGAACAGCTTTTCATTGGCGCCGGACTTTCGTTCGAAGTACGGCGAAACATAGCAAATAAAGATTCCACGGGTAAGTCAACCCCATCCGGTGTTTACAACAACCGCTACGGCTTTCCGCAAGACCGCTACTCGGCCAATGGCATGTTGTTTAATGTGCAATATATTACCAGGGACAATCCCAACCGGCCATACAAAGGTATTTATACTGATGCCGGCATCCGCATCAACCAGACCTGGCTGGGCAGTACAAAAAATGCCATCCAACTAACAACTGATTTCAGGAAATACATCAGCCTTTCCGCCAAACACCCGGAGGCCGTGATAGCTTTCTGGAACTGGGGCAACTACCTGCTCTCCGGTGCTGTTCCATATATTGAACTGCCGGGTACCGGCCGCGATGGTTCTTTTCGCAGCGGCAGGGGATATACTTCTCAATATTTCAAGGGTACACAGTTTAATGATACAGAACTGGAACTGCGTTTCCCGATTATGAATAATAAATTCCTGAGTGGTGTGGTGTTTGGCAATTTGCAAACCGGTAATGATAACCACGGTACACCCATTTTTCAAACTTTCCGGAAAGGATATGGTGCGGGTTTGCGCATATTATTTAATAAAGCTACGCGCACCAACCTGGCGCTCGATTATGCTTTTGGGGAATTTGGCAAAAAAGGTTTTTTCCTCAACCTCAATGAAACGTTTTAGGTAATGTTTCGTTAGTCAAACAAACGTGCAAAATGATTTTCCAGGTGACTGCGCATGCCATTGCGCAATTGCTCTGCAGAACCGGTTTCAATGATATCAATCAAACCTTTGTGCGATACATATTGCCGGTCTGGTTTAAATTTCTTCAGCAACCCACTGCTGTGCACATAATCAAATACTGGTAAAAGCATTTTCTGAAACTTTTTCATGGTTTCATTGCGTGTTATCTCGTAGAGCTTTCCATGAAATTTTATTTCATGGTCTATACGGAATAAATGTTTTTGGGTGATGGGCGGTTCACCGGCAACAATTTCGCGCAAAGAGGCAATGTCTTCTTTGGTAGCCCTTTCAATAATGAAATCTGCCATTCCTATTTCAAGCGAAAGCCGCATCTCGAATATTTCTTTCAGCGTTGCGTCATTCAGAATGCGGGGGTTCATACTTTTTTGCAGGATAGATACCAGGTCGGGACTGGTAATAACGGCGCCACGTTTTTTCTTGGATTCAATAAGGCCCATCATTCGCAGGCGTAGCAGTGCTTCACGGATAACCGTGCGACTTACGCCCAGTGCTTCCGTCAGTTCAAGTTCGGTGGGAATGGAATCGCCAATCTTAAAATTCTTTTCTATAAACAATTCTATCAGGTTCATTTCAACCTTGTCTACCAGTGAACTGGTGTCTATCGATTTAATGGCGGCTTTTACATTGTCTATGTTCATACTTTAATGTTATGCCGCGTTTCTGCCTGCCTGGCAATGAATGCGGCTGGTTTCAAAATTAGAGGATGTTGATTCTCATCACTTAAAAAATATTTTAAAAAACTTTTGGTAGCTATAATAAAATACTGTTATCTTTATTATGTCATACATAATACAAATCTAAAGAAAAAAACTGTTTTATGAGCGCCGATTTCAAAAAATTACTGTTTGTACTGCTTTTATGCTGTACTGCTGAATGGTTGTCAGCCCAGGAAAAAAATATTTCCGGCCGGGTTACTGCCGATGAAGATGGTAAACCATTGCAAGGCGTAAGCATTGTGCTGAAAGGAAAGAACAAGGCTGCACAAACTGCGGCTGATGGCAGCTTCAGCATTGAAGCCACGAATGCAGACATTCTGGTGTTTACTTATACCGGTTACGCTTCACAGGAACTACCTGTAAAAGGGAATACCGGTTTTGATCTCTCCCTGAAATCCGGCGGACAGAAAATGGATGAAGTGGTAGTAGTTGGTTATGGCACCCAGTCCCGGAAAAATATCAGCAGCGCTATCTCAAAGCTCGATAAAGATGTATTGGCAACATCGCCCCGTTCCAATATCGGCAGCGCATTGCAGGGAACGCTTTCCGGTTTGCAGGTAGTAAATGCAACCGGTCAGCCAGGAGCAGCCCCGCTGATCTTATTGCGCGGTGGCGCGTCTATCAACAGTCCGGGCGCACCGCTGGTGGTGGTAGATGGTATTATCAGATCGTTCAATGATATCCCTGCAGAAGACATTGCTTCTGTTGAATTATTAAAAGATGCGGCATCCACTGCAATTTATGGAGCAAGAGCCAACAACGGCGTTATACTTATCACAACCAAACAAGGCAAATCGGGCAAAGCAGAGATATCCTATAAATTTACTTCGGGTTACAATAAAAGGAGAGATGGTTACCAGTACCTGGGCGCCAAAGATTATATTTATTACAACCGCCTGGGCAATCTGAACTCGGGCAGAACGCTGGCGCAGGTAAATTCATCGAGGGGTTATGGTTTGCTTACGGATGCTGCCAATCTTGCTTCATTTGATATCAGGCCATATGATGCTGCCAGCGCTAACCTGATCGGTAAAGGATGGGATACGGTAGGCGATCCTTATGGTGGCAACATCATATTTAAGGATCATGGCGGTGAAATAGAAAACCTGGTTTTCAAAAATACGCATGCCCAGGATCACTATGTAAGTGTAATGGGTGGTAACGACAAAGGAAAATATTTTTCCAGTTTTAATTATTACAAAGAAGATGGTGTTATCATTGGTTCCGGCTACAAACGATTTTCGGGCGATCTGAATGGTTCTTATAAAGTGAAACCGAATATAGAAGTAAGCAGCGGCATTAATCTTTCCACCTCTTCACAGATTGGTGCCATAACCTCAGATGTAAATACATTGTATCGCAGCCTGGCCATCTGGCCTACGTTTAATCCATGGCTTGATTCGGCCAAAACACAGCCCAACCCGGGCAATAGTTCCAGCGATGGCAACCCGAAATACTGGCTGGGTAAAACAGATCGCAGCAATGAAGTAAACCGCATAACAGTAAATGCTTCTGTTAAATGGGATGTATTGCCGGGACTGTACATTAAAGCAAGCGGCGCGGGCTATCTTTTCGAACAACTGGACCAATCTTTTGGAAGGGCCACACAAACGTATTCCAATATTTTTTCTACACCGCCTTCTTTCAATGATTTAACCAGGCGCGCAACTTCCACTTATAGCCGGTCATTCCAGCAGCAATACAATGCCATCATCAATTATTCAAAAACAATAGCGGCAAACCATCACCTGGGTGTTATGGTGGGTACAGAATTTTTTGGTACAAAAGCATATAATATGCAGGTATCGGGTACAAAGGCGCCCACAGATGATATTGGCACTGTAAACGCATCTACCGCATTTGTTGCCGGCGACAATTACACCAACCGGTCTGAATACCGCATCATTTCCGGTTTTGGCAGGCTGAATTATGATTTTGATCAGCGCTATCTCCTGACCGTTGTAATGAGGCAGGATGGCGTATCCAGCCTTGCACCAGGCAACCGCACCGGCGTATTTCCGGGTATGTCTGCCGGATGGAATTTACACAGAGAAAAATTCTTTACCAGGCTGGGGCTTGATAAATTCATCAGCGTGCTGAAGCCGCGCGTAAGCTACGGTGTAAACGGAAATGTAGCCGGTCTGGGTAATTATGAAGTGCAGGGTGTTTATGGTTCGCAGGGTTTGTACAACGGCAATGCAGGTTTTCTTAACACAGGCCTTATCAACAGTGATTTGCGCTGGGAGAAAAGCAAGACAACGGACCTGGGACTCGACCTTGGCTTACTGAATGGAAAAATAAACCTGCTGTTTGATTATTACAACCGCAAAACAAGTGATTTGCTCACCAATCTCTCATTACCGGGTTATACCGGGTTCAATACGGTAAGAACCAATCTTGGCAATTTTCAGAACAAGGGTTATGAGTTTACCGTAAATGCAAATATTATAAACCGTGCCGGTGGTCTTAAAATAGATGTAGGCGCCAATGCCTCTTTCGTAAAAAATAAAATATTAAACCTGCCTTATAACGGCAACGATAAAAACAGGCAGGGCGGTTTGCAGGTATTTGATCCCGCGCAGGGAAAAGTAATTTGGGTAGGTGGTTTGCAGGAAGGCGCAGCTCTTGGAGATATTTATGCTTTTAAACAACTATCTGTTTTTGCCGATGATGCAGAGATTGCAAAAGTTGCATCTGCACGCAAAGATTTGGTAGCAGGCATTAGCGGACCGGGTGTGGTCTATGGTTCGGGTAAAATAACTCCGGGAGATGTAAACTGGGCGGATATAGATAAAAACGATACCATTGATTCAAGGGACCAGGTGTATATCGGTAATATAAATCCCAAATGGACAGGTGGATTTAGCCTGAACGCCTCTTATAAAGGTTTCTCTTTGTATACACGATTTGAATTTGCATTGGGTCATACCATTTACAATGACCTGGTAGCGCGCACACTGGGCAATTACCAGGGTACCTTCAATTATTTTGATTTACAGAAAAGCGCCTGGTCGCCCACCAATACCCAGACCGATGTACCCAAAGTGTACTATGCAGACCAGGTGGCAGCACCGCTGGGCAAGAAAAATTATACCCGCATCAACAACGCCAATGCGGTACTGAACAGCAACAATTCACGGTTTTATGAAAAGGGTGATTACCTCGCCTGCAGGGAAATTTCATTGAGCTACGATTTTTCAAAAACGGTTTTGTCAAAGACGCGTGTATTATCGCAGGTGCGCCTTTTTGTGAGTGCCAGCAATCTTTTTTACATCACCCAATTTACCGGTCCGTCGCCCGAACCACCGGTTTCCGGAGGCGTATTTACGGGTATCTATGCAGGTACTTACCCCACCCCAAAGACTTTTGTAGCGGGTATACAAATTTCATTGTAACCAATTCTGTACAGGCAAATAAAATACAAACATGAAAAAGATCAATTTTATATATATCAGCACTGCATGCATGCTGTTGTTGTGCATGGCTTGCAGCAAGAAACTAGACCTGGCGCCGGTGAGCAGTATCAGTGATGCCAATTATTGGAAAACACCCGACCAGGTAGATGCTTTTGTGGCAGGTATTAATATTGCATTCAGGAACAATACCGGCGCATTGCAGTCGCTCGGCGAAATGCGCGCAGATATTTTTGGCACCGACCAGGGTTCCAGTTCAGCTTTCACAGGCGAAGCAACACAGGGCGTGGAAAGGCTGTGGCTTAATAACCTGGATTTGGACAATCCCGGAGTAAGCAACTATGGTGGTTTCTATTTTAATATCAACCAGATAAACCTGCTCATCAACAAATTAAACAGCAACCCCGGACTGGTTTCTGCAGCTGATCTGAAATATTACCAGGGCATAGCCTACGGAATGCGGGCGTTTTATTATTTCCAGCTATTGCGGACCTGGGGCAAAGTTATTATACAAACAGAACCTACTACTGCCATAGATATTTCCAATCTGGCCAAAGCACCTTCTGCAGAAGCCGATGTAATGAAACTGATAAAGGACGATATCGATAAATCTGCTACCAGTTTCGGTACCAACTATACATTCAGGAATACAAAATCATACTGGTCAAAACCCGCCACCCTGATGCTGAAAGCCGAAGTATATTTATGGACGGGCTACCGGGGTGGGGCAGCCGCAGATGCAGCCATTGCAAAAACCGCGCTTACCGATATACAGGTCAATACAGCCGGTTTATCGCTGCTGCCTTCATTTGCCAATGTATTCTCTGCGTCTAATAAGGGCAATGCCGAAATTATTTTTACCGTGCGCAACAAACTGGATGAGGCGCAGCTTCCTTTTGCCGGCAGCTTCTTTCCGCAATCGGGCCTCATCGCCAACTTTTACGATTCGGCCGGTAGCCGCAAATTCAATGTAACAACAGACAACTGGGGCGGATTATTACGGGCGCCGGTTAAGATAGCCAGCTTCAGGAAGTTTGATGACAAAGACAGCCGCAAATGGGCCAGCATTCAACCGGCTTATAACATGACTGCCGGTGTTTACACCATTGCAGGAGCTTTTGTAAATAAATACCAGGGAGAACAAAGTGCCGGCATCCGCCAGTTTACAAATGATTTTCCTGTCTACCGCTACGCAGACCTGTTGCTGTTGCTGGCAGAAGCAAAAATTATGCTGGGCGAAGATCCTAAAAATGAAATTAACCTGGTACGGGCGCGGGCTTTTGGCGCCAATTACATAGCTGCGGTGCATGGTTTTCCCAATCAGCCCGGTGATTCAGATGCAAAAAACGCCGTTCTGCGCGAACGTTTTTTTGAATTCATTTTTGAAGGAAAACGCTGGTACGACCTGAGAAGGATGGGAGACAGTTATGTGTTTGCGAATTCCAGTATACCATCATCAGATACTTATAAGTTATTATGGCCGGTAGACCGCAATACTTTAACCAATAACAGGTCACTGGCTCAAACGCAGGGATATCCTGCATTCTGATAAAAAATCAGCTATTTCGATTATAAGCAGTTGGTAACAGCCGGCAGTATTCCTGCTGCCGGCATTTAAAAAAGTGTTATTATTAAACCGGCAATTAAATCACAAGTATGCAAATACAACATCTCCGGGGCCTTATTGCAGCACCATTTACACCCATGCATAAAGACGGCTCACTCAATCTTTCTATTATACCCTCTTATTACCAGATGCTGAAAATAAACGGCGTAAAGGGCGCATTTATCTGTGGTTCCACCGGTGAAGGCGTTTCTATGACCATGCAGGAAAAAAAGGCAGTGGCTGCTGCATGGGCCGCCTGTACAAAAACCGATAATGATTTTAATGTAATGATACTATTGGGCGGTACCTGCCTTGCTGATTGCAGTGAACTGGCGCTGTATGCACAGCAAATTGGTTTGTACGGTATTTCATTTACCGCTCCTTTTTATTTTAAACCAACCAGCGCCGCCACGCTGGCAGCCATGTGTATAGAAATAGCAGCAGTGGTACCGGCTATGCCATTTTATTATTACCATATACCAGTATTAACCGGCGTGCCTATACCCATGTATGATTTGTTGCAGGCCATAGACGGTAAATCGCCCAATTTTGCGGGCATTAAGTACACGCATGAAGATTTTATGGATTTTTTATCCTGCCTTCATTTTAAAAATGGACGCTATGATATGTTGTGGGGCAGAGATGAAAATATGCTGCCCGCCTTGTCATTGGGTGCAAAAGGCGCAGTAGGAAGTACGTTCAATTATGCCGCCCCCCTGTATCTTGAGCTGATAGAAGCATTTCACAAAAATGATCTTGCCACAGCACAGGCAAAACAGCAGCAGTCAATTGATATGATCCGGTTGCTGGGTAAATATGGCGGAATTGCTACCGGTAAAGCATATATGAAATTAATGGGTCTCGATTGCGGTGGCTTCCGTTTGCCGGTTATCAACCCCAGTGAAGAAGCAATAACGGCGTTCAGGAAGGACGTGGAAGCACTGGATTTTTACAGTTTTGCTTCACGCATGCCGGTAACAGCGGCAGTATAAACTATCCATGACAACAATAAATCCTGCCATATTAATTATACTGATGCTTTTTACTGAAACAACAGCGGCACAACAAAATCAGGCAAGCGGTATTTGGTGGAAAAAATCTGCAACGCTGCCAATAACAAATATGCAGCAGCAACCTGCCGGGTTGGCCGGCGCTATCAGCGGCATCAGCAACAATATATTAGTAATAGCGGGCGGTAATAATTTTCCGGATAGCATGCCCTGGCTGGGTGGCAAAAAAAAATACTACAGCCAAATATATGTTTTCAGCAAGCAACACGATACACTGGTGATGCAACCCAAAATATGGCAATTACCCGAGCCGATTGGTTACGCAGCTACAGGTATATCTACCCGTGGCATTGTATATGCCGGTGGTGAAAATGAAAATGGCATCAGTAAAAAAGCCGGCTTGCTGCAATGGGATGCCCAGGCAACAAATGTAACAGTGCAACTGCTTCCGGATTTACCGCTTCCGCTCACCAATGCGGCTGCTGCTGTTTACCATGATCAGGTGTATGTTGCCGGTGGCGAAACCGGTATGGGTGTATCGGACCATCTTTTCATGCTGGATTTAACAGATACCAGAGCCGGGTGGAAGCAGCTTCCCTCTGTGCCGAAGGCATTGTCTCATTCACTGGCAGTTGTTCAAATAAATGGCGGGCATGATAACCTGTACCTGCTGGGTGGCCGAAAAAAAAACAGCAACGGTGTGAGTGACTTATACGCTACCGTATTTGCGTTTGATTTAATTACACGGCAGTGGCGGCAAAAAAAATCGTTGCCATATGCGTTGTCAGCGGGTACTGGTGTAGCAAGCGACCATCACCATATCCTGGTGCTGGGTGGCGATACAGGCAAGACATTTCACCAGACAGAAATATTGCTCGCTGCAATTGCGGGTGAAAATGATCCGGTTCGTAAGCAGGCGTTTGCCAGTCAGAAAAATAACTTGCAGTACACGCATCCCGGTTTTAGCCGCGAGATATTGGAATACAATACCATTACCGGCACCTGCAGCGCGGCCGGTACCCTTCCTTTTGAAACTCCGGTAACCACTCATGCATTTCTGTGGAACAATGAAATTGTTATTCCAACCGGAGAAACCAGGGCAGGTGTGAGAACGGGCAGCATACTGATGGGGGAATTAAAAAACAGGCAATGAAAAATTCAAAAAACTATCCATGGATACTGGTAGGCCTGTTATGGGTAGTGGCCCTGCTGAATTATATGGACCGCCAGATGCTGGCTACCATGCGCCCGTCTATGCAAACAGATATTACCGCACTAAAGTCGGCAACCAGCTTTGGCTACCTGATGGCAATCTTTTTATGGGTTTACGGTTGTGTAAGCCCGTTATCAGGTATTGTTGCAGACCGGCTGAACCGTAAATGGCTGATAGTGGCCAGCCTGTTTGTATGGTCGGCTGTAACGTGCAGCATGAGTTTTGCTGCCACGTTTAACCAATTGTACTGGTTGCGCGCAGTAATGGGTGTAAGCGAAGCGCTGTATATACCTGCCGGATTATCACTCATAGCAGATTATCATTCTTCAAAAACAAGATCGCTGGCGGTGGGTATTCATATGACCGGCCTGTACATGGGCCAGGCACTCGGCGGTTTTGGTGCAAGCATTGCCGGTTCCTACACCTGGCATATTGCTTTCCGGAGTTTTGGTGTAGCGGGAATCGTTTATGCTATCGTACTCATTTTCTTTTTACATGAAAAGAGGACCCGGCAGGAGGTAACAACCCCGGCAAACGAAACACCTTCTTTTTTTAAAGGGATAAACCAGTTACTGTCCAATTCGGCTTTCTGGATAATACTGGCCTGTTTTGCCGTTATCAGCCTGCCGGGCTGGGCCACCAAGAACTGGTTGCCCACTTTATTTGCCGGTATCCTGCAGATAGATATGACAAAGGCCGGTCCGCTGTCTACTATAACCATTGCGGCATCTTCACTGATGGGCGTATTGTTTGGTGGTATTTTATCGGATAGGTGGGTACAAAAAAATAACAGGGGCAGAATCTATACCAGTGCTATCGGCCTTGCATTAACCATTCCCGCATTATTACTGATTGGTTATGGAACTTCTCTTTTTCATATTGTAACCGCCGCATTCTGTTTTGGCTTTGGATATGGTATGTTCGATGCCAATAATATGCCCATTCTTTGCCAGTTTATTCCTGGCAGGTACCGCGCAACTGCGTATGGGTTGATGAATATGACAGGGGTTTTTGCGGGAGCGCTGATTACAGATCTATTGGGTAAATCGGCCGATGGAGGCAGCCTGGGTAAAGATATTGCCCTGCTGGCAGTTATTGTACTGGCGGCACTGGCAGCACAATTGTATTTTCTTCGTCCAAAACCAAATCGGCTGCAGCCCGCATTGTAGCATTCAGAAAATTAGCCGGATAAAAAACCATACAATGGCATACACGCAAAAAGATATAGAAGCATTGCACTCATTCTATTCAAACCAGTTGCTGAATGATACAGTTCCCTTCTGGTTTCCGCGTTCTTTTGATAAGGAATATGGTGGTTATTTATTAATGCGCGATGCAGATGGTTCACTGATTGACGATGATAAAGCTGTGTGGATACAGGGCCGTGCCGCCTGGTTGCTGGCAACATTGTACAATACCGTGGAAAGAAAACAGGAGTGGCTGGATGGCGCCAAACTAGGCTACGATTTTTTGAACAGGCATTGTTTTGACACCGACGGACAAATGTTTTTTCATGTTGCACGCAACGGTCAGCCCATCCGTAAAAGAAGGTATTTTTTTTCGGAAACATTTTATGTAATTGCTGCTGCAGCTTATGCAAAAGCCAGTGGCGATGAAACGGCGGCAGCCAATGCCAGGAAAGTATTTGGCAAATGCATCGAATACGCAACAAATACCATGATGCTGCCACCCAAATTTACAGGCACCAGGCCATCCATAGGAATTGGCATACCCATGATAATGATAAATAGCGCCCAGCAATTAAGGGAATCCATTGGTGATGACCGGTGCGATGAATGGATCAGTAAATGGATAACAACTATAGAGACCAGTTTTGTAAAACACGGTATACGTTGTGTAATGGAACAGGTGGCGCCGGATGGTTCCATTATAGATCATATTGACGGGCGTACACTCAACCCCGGCCATGCTATGGAAGGGGCCTGGTTTATTTTACATGAAGCAATATACCGTGGCAATGATCCGCATTTAACTGAGCTGGGCTGTAATATGCTGGATTATATGTGGGAACGTGGTTGGGACAAACAACATGGCGGCATACTGTATTACCGCGATGTGTTTGATAAACCTGTGCAGGAATACTGGCAGGATATGAAATTCTGGTGGCCGCAAAACGAGGCTATCATAGCCACATTGCTTGCATGGACCATCACCGGCAAGGAAAAGTATGCGCAATGGCATGCCATGGCTCATGCGTATGCCTATGGCCATTTTCACGACAAACAGCATGGTGAATGGTTTGGCTACCTGCACCGCGATGGCAGCATAGCACAAACCGCTAAGGGAAATTTATTTAAAGGCCCTTTTCATTTGCCCAGGCAGGAATGGTACTGTATGCAGTTGCTCAATAAAACCATGATGCGATCATGAAAAAATGCTGTGTATTCATATTGTTGATCCCTGTATTTGCCACGGCGCAATTGCAGCTGGCAAAAATATTTTCAGACAATATGGTTTTGCAACGCGGTAAGCCGGTACATATCTGGGGCAGCGCCGCACCGGGTGCACGCATAAAGGCCAGTTTTTCCGGTATCAGCAAGACTGTTACGGCCGGAACAACCGGCAGCTGGCATATATATTTTAAACAACAACCTGCCTGTAAACAACCACAATCAATAGAAGTGAAAGCCGGCAACGAAACGATTCTGTTGCAAAATATTCTGGTGGGCGATATATGGTTATGTATCGGGCAATCCAATATGGAGTTTCCGTTGCAACAGGAATTGCATTACGGTGAGGAACAACCTCAAATTATGCAGCCGCTTGTCCGGTTCTTTAACCCGGTTTACATTGGCAAAAATCATTTTGGAAAGCGATTTACCGATAGTATGCTGCAAAGACTGAATGCTCAAAATTTTTACGATGGTCAGTGGCAAACTTGTAACTCCGCTTCTGCACCTATTATGAGTGCCATTGGTTACTATTTTGGAAAAAGAATCAGCCAGTCCGAAAACATACCCGTAGGCCTGGTGCAACTTTCTATTGGCGGTTGTGCCCTGGAGACTTTCATCAGTAAAGAAGCATTGGCAAATGATAAACAATTTGCAGTAAAAATATCCGGCAACTGGATGCTGAACGAAGCCTTGCCCGTTTGGATAAAACAAAGAGCTGCCGAAAATATTGGTGGCGGAAAAATTGTACGGCAGGGGCCTGCGCATGCTTACCAGCCGGGTTTTGCATACAGCGCAGGCATTGAACCCATGCTTGGTTTACCCATTACCGGTGTGCTACTGTACCAGGGCGAAAGCAATGCACAGGAAAAGGATCGGGTAACAGAATATGCCGCTTTGCAACGGTTGCTGATTACAACGTACCGGCAAAAATGGAAACAGGCTGGGATGCCGTTCTACTGGGTGCAGCTTTCATCAATAGATACCATCGGGTATGCATCACAGTTATGGCCTGAATTCAGAAATGAACAAAGAAAATTGTTGCAGCAGGTGAAAAATAGCGGAATGGCGGTCTGCAGCGATCTGGGTGCCGCCGCCAATGTGCATCCCACCAACAAAAAAGAAGTGGCTGAAAGATTGTCAAGGTGGGCATTGTATGCAACCTATCATAAAAATATAGTTCCTTCGGGCCCGCTGCCGCTGAATGCTGTATACAAAAAAGACAGGGTCGTGATTTCATTTCAATATGCCGCTGGTTTGCATACCGGGGATGCCGGACCAATAAAAGGGTTTTCAGCAGATGGAAAAACAGGCGCGGACGCAATCATTAAAAACAATAAAGTGCTGGTAAGGGTAAAGGAAAAACCATTGTTTATATATTATGGATGGAAACCTTTTACGGATGCCAACCTGGTCAATGCCGAAAAGCTACCGGCTTCTACGTTTAAATTAAAAGTTCAATGAAAAAGAAATTTGTGATTGCACTGGCAATATCAGTGGGGTTTTCTGTAGTCATCATGGCACAATCGTCTGTACCCGTGTTTGTTTCCGGACAGGAAGGCCATAAAAGTTATCGCATACCTGCAATCATTGTATTGCCGGATGGAAAATTACTGGCTTTTGCGGAAGGCCGGGTTAATGGTTCAAGCGATTTCGGAGACATCAACATAGTAATGAAAACCAGCGTCAACCATGGCCGATCCTGGACGCGGCTGCAAACGATTGTGGATGCAGACAGCCTGCAGGCCGGCAATCCCGCACCTGTACTGGATCTTACTGATCCGCTTTATCCACGTGGAAGAATATTTTTGTTTTATAATACCGGTAATAACCAGGAAGCTGAAGTGAGAAAGGGAAGGGGTCTGCGGGAGGTTTGGTACAAAACATCGGTAGATGGTGGCATTAGCTGGAGTACTGCAACCAATATTACCCTGCAGGTACACAAACCTAAACAACCACAAGTGAATACGGCCTATAATTTTAGGGAGGACTGGAGAAGCTATGCCAACACGCCCGGGCATGCCATGCAGTTTGACAACGGAAAATACCGGGGCCGCATTTTTGTGGCTGCCAATCACTCTGCCGGTGAGCCACAACCGCATTTTACAGACTATCGTGCACATGGCTTTTACACCGATGATCATGGTAAAAGTTTTGCCCTGTCTGCAACCGTGCCGCTGCCGGGTGGCAATGAGAACATGGCGGTGCCACTGGGCCACGATAAACTGATGATCAATTTCAGGAACCAGCAGGGAAATGTGCGGCGCAGGGCAGTGGCGATTAGCAATAATGGCGGTCAGGACTGGGATTCTGTTTATTTCGACAATAACCTGCCCGACCCGGTTTGCCAGGGTAGCATTATACAACTGGGTAATAACAAGGGAGAAAACACACTGGCGTTTTGTAATGCGGCAGATACCGTGCGGAGAAATAACCTTACCCTGCGCATCAGTTATGATGAAGGAAAAAACTGGCAGAAAAATATCCTGGTAGATGCTGCACCCCAGGGTAGCCGGAGTGAGTACACGGCCTATTCAGATTTGGTAGCGTTGGATAAAAACAGGGTGGGTATTCTATACGAATTTGATGATTATAAAGCCATTGTTTTTAAAGCTATCAACTGGAAGAAATAAATAAAATCGTCCTTTTTTTTGTTGACGCAGCAACAACAGGCCCCCGTGCTTGTGTATCCAGGTGAATACAGGAAATAATGACAGAAGTTTATTTTACCATTTTATGAACTGGTGACTGCTGGAACTGCCGTTTACCGGAGATGATAACCTTAGTATATAGCTGCCTTTTGGAAGCCGGCTGATATTTACTTCCTGCTGCGTCTGCCCGGTACTGGTAGTATATACCAGTTTACCCGATCTGTCAAATACCTGTGCCAGGTATTTACCTTCATTGCCCGCATTGTAAATATAAACGATGTCTTTTGCAGGGTTTGGACCAATGGCAACGGTTCTCAAACCCGTGCTATTAACCAGCCTCACGGCAGAAAAAGTTTTTCTGTCGTCTGCCGATACCTGTATAACACGGTAAAAATTTTTACCAGTTACAAATTGGTTGTCTTTGTAAGTATAAAGCGTTGAGTAAGCAGAAGTGTTGTATTTTTTATCGACAGACTGTAGCTGGATCCAGTGTTCCGCATCTTTGCTGGTTTCAACTATATATCCGGTTACGTTTTCGTCGTCAATTGCCGTCCATGACAAATCAATTTCATTGTGGGCAGCCACTGCAGTAAAGCCAAGCAGTGCCGAGGAGGGTAAAACACCCAATGGCGCGCTGCATTCGGTTAAGTCTGCACCCACATCATTGATGGGTATGGTGCCCACGAGGGTTAACCCGGAACTGACAGTGGTTAATTTATACAACAGGTTATTTCCGGGCGCAACGCCGGCACCCGTGGATAAATACAATACACCACTGGCATTAAAAGCCAGCCCGGTAATACTAACACCACCGGGTGTGGCCGTTGGCGCAATCATTTGTTGTGCAGTAACACTGGCAACCGGCGTTGTGGGCACCGGAGCAGCTATTTTATACAATGCATAGTTGGCAGCGTTGGAGAGCAGTATCCATAAATTACCTTTTCCGTCAAATGCCATATCACCGGAGTTCAGGGAATTAAAAGTGCTGTTTAATGAAACCGCCGAAGGATTTACAAATGAACTGGTAACCGTTGCCCAGGTGGCGGTAGCAATATTATAATAATACAATGCCGGTGTAGTTGGATTAAATATAGGATTGATGGTATAATACCCTGAACCAAGATGATTCACGCAACCTGATCTTATTTTTTGTGCAGACGTGATGGTAGCAGGCGGCGCTGGTAATGTTGTAAGCGTGGTAGTCACCGGGTCATAAGATACAAACTGCGGTGATGGCGCGGCACTTGTTCCTACTTTATTGAAATAATAAAATTTTCCGTTCAGTACACTATAACCAAGGCCATTGGCGCTGAGTGTACCCGTGCTGGTAGATGCCGGAATAGCGGGGCTGAGTAACGCATTATTTACATTCAGTGCATACATGGTACCGGTGGTAGTCATAGCATACACTGAATCTGTTGGATGCTGGCAGATCTGCGCTTGTATGGGTGGAGCAAATAATTGCTTCAGCACTATAAAAAAGAACAGAATATGTACTTTACCGCTTTTCATGGGTTTGAGGGTTAAATAGGGTAGTAAGTAAAGCACTAATAGCTTATGCTTATTTGCTTATAAACGTAATATGTATACAATTATTTTCTATTCATGCTGATTAAGACAATTAATATTGGCGTAATGCCGTCATAATCAGCAGAGCATCAATTTATAATCCTAAAAACATGTCTTATTTAATTTACGAGGATGGATTTATGCAATAAGATGCCCTGCCCTGAAACTTGCAGAAAATAAAGTCCCTGGCTGATGACAGGCGATAGCTGTATGGTCTGGTACAGGGTAGATTCATTGCCGGCCTGGATTGACTTTGTGTCTATTACTTTTCCCAGGCTGTTAATGATCTTTAAATTGTAAGAACCGGGCACCAGCTTATTAATGCCAATACTGAACACCCTGCCGGTAACAGGATTGGGAGAAACCACCAGTTCCTGTTTGGTCATGGTATTTTTAACAGACAATATATTGGTATTGATTACAGATCCATCTTTTGATACTGCCTGTATGCGGTAATAAATAACCGGGAAAATACTGGTGTTGTTGTCCATCCAGGTATAACTGCCTGTTTGATTGGAAATCACTGAAGCAATACTGCTGAAACTGCTGCCATTCTCTGATCGCTGAATATTATAATATTCAACCTGACTGTCATCTGCATTTTGCCATGATAGTTGTGTATTGTCTTTATAAGCTTTTGCCACAAAAGCGGTAAATTTTACAGGCAGTGTAACCAACGGAAATTCCATTACGCTAGCCGCCATCAGTATTGCCGCATAGCCATGCGGGTTAGTAGTAGTGGGGCAATCCACAGATGTTATTGCAACATACCCTGCATAATTGCTCTGGTAACTCATGGCCGGCGCAAAATTATTTATCTGCGGTTTACTGTCTCCGCTATAGGTAGTAATTTCAATGCTTTTTAAACCCGTCCAGCCGCTTTGTGCCACCGGTAAATAAGTAGCCGACGAGAGCCAGCCGCTGTCGATTCCGGTTTTCAATGCATATACAAACATTGCGCTGCCCGATGATTCAATATAATTGGCACTGGTATAGCCCGGCTTGCCTACGCCTTTATCAACTACCTGGTACCATAGGCCGGTAGTGGCATCCTGGTAATTTTTTATACCGATGGCCAGATTGCTTAAGGCCGACAATAAGCTGGCGCGTTTGGGATGCGCAGCAGGTACATATTTCAACATATCAACCAGCGCCATCATGTACCAGCCCATTGCCCGTGACCATACCTCACTTGAGTTGCCGGTAGTGGCATTTGCCCATGCACTGTAGGCGGCGGGTGTGGAAGTCCATGCATGTTTGATAAGATGAGTGGTATTGTCGTACAACTGGTTGTATACAAATAAAGTCTGGTTAACAGCCGTATCAATTGCCGCATTGTCATTAAACAACCTTCCATATTTTACCAGGAATGGATGAGCCATATAGATACCATCCAGCATCACTATATTATTATAGCTGGATAATTTATGCCACAGTATACCATTGCTGGTTTTGGAATAGGTAGAGGTTGGCCCTACCAACAAATTCCTGAGTGTAGCAGCGGCATTGCGGTAACGGGTTGAATCAGCTGTATTACTTTTTAATTTTTCGTAGAGGAAAAGACAGGAGATCCCCGGATGCACCCTGTCGAGACTCACAAGACTCGCCGTAATTGCGCCACCGCTACTTACATAATTGTCTACGTAGTTACGGATATACGTTAAATAAGCCGGCGTGTTGATATTATTGTAGACCTTCTCAATTCCATGGGTTATTATGGTATTTGAATATTCCCATCCTTTGCCTGTCATGGAATTGATGGTAGTAGGCCACCGGCTGATGATTGCATCGGAAAATTTTACGGACCAGGTGCCGGCTGCGGATTGTGCAGGACATTGCAATACTAACAGGGATAAAAAAAATCCGGTTATCAGGTTTTTCATGGTTGGAATTGGGGCTTTCGGCTAAAAATCGAACTCAATAACGAAAGAAACTGGCAGATATGCAACTTTTTGTAAATGTTTTCGGCGAATTTTATAAGTATTTGGACTTATATCGGTGTAAAATTGGCGCAGGCATTAAATAACCAGGATGTTTTTAGGCGTTAATAGTTGGTTGAAAATGATGGAAACGCTATTTGACAGTATGTTTTGTACCGGAAACAATCATTTGCATGAATAATTTTCAGTTACAGTTGGAAGAAACCGGTTACACATTCCCGTTTGTTTTTGTAAAAGGAACAGGCGATGGCTATTACCGGTTCGGCCTGGAGAATGATCCCCTGGCCATCAGCATAAAAGATTTTTATATTTCGGTATACCCGGTTACCCAAATACTGTGGAGGCAGATCATGGGCAACAACCCATCTAATAAGGATAATAATTACAAACCGGTAGAAACCGTTTCTTACAACGATATTGTAACGGATCAGGGCTTCCTGTGGATGTTGAATACAAACAAATTCCGAGAACAGGTAAGCAGGCAACTGGGCCACACACCTACCGGTCAGTTCAGGCTACCCACCGAAACCGAATGGGAGTATGCGGCAAGAGGTGGTATACACTGGGGAGATTATTTCATTTTCAGCGGCACTGACAATATTGATAAAGCGGGCTGGTACCTGCACAACAGTATGAACGAGACGGAAGTGGTTGGACAGAAAATACCAAACCAGCTGGGCATTTATGATATGTGCGGCAATGTATGGGAATGGTGTGTTGATTTTTTCCAGGCCGATACTAAAAAAATTCCGAAAGATGGCAGCCCCTGTCTTGAGAAAAGCAATGCGCATGTACTTCGCGGCGGCTGTTTTCATAACTATGGCATCCATTGTACGGTAATGAAACGGTATGAAATAGACCCGGAATATAAAGATCCGTGCATTGGTTTCAGGCTGGTGCTGCCGGCTTATTAATAAAGTTCGTGGTATTACAGCAGTAGTATCACTTCAATAAAACAAATATGTATTTGCAGTTCTAAGTATTATCACTTATTGTAATATAATAGCAAAACGGCATCTGAAATAATTGCCTGGACAGCACGTTTTACCACTCAGCAAAAGATTCGAATAGAATCTGCCATATGATACTTTATACCCCCAAGCGCGAACCTATGAGACTACCAGTACCTTCAGGTAAACGAGCCGGTTATCTGCCAGCTCAAAAGGCAATGGCCTTTTTTTCACTCCTGTTCTTATTTTGCCTGCCCGTTTTTTCACAACAACAAATGCTGAAGTTTGATCACCTAGATATCAACTCCGGTCTGTCGCAGAATAATGTTGTCTGTGTATTGCAGGATAGTCGCGGTTTCATGTGGTTTGGTACCCGCGACGGACTTAATAGATACGATGGATATAAGTTTACCATTTACCGATACGAACGCGCCGACCCTTACAGCATCAGTAATAATTTTATTACAGACCTCACAGAAGACAGCGCCGGCAATCTATGGATTGCTACCAGCGGCGGATTGAACCGGTACGACAGGCACACAGACCGGTTTACCCATTTTACGTACGATAAAAATAACAGCAATAGCATCTCCGGAAATCTTGTTACCTGTCTTGCCCGCGATTATAACGGCGATATCTGGGTAGGAACCAGCGATGCAGGATTAAACCTGCTGGATACAAAAACAGGCCTGTTCAAAAGATTTCCCAACCTCAGCGATGCTGGCCAGGCAACCAACGACAAATATATTTCCGCAATGTATGCAGACACTGATAAGAATATATGGGTAGGTTCTTATAACAGTGGCATTTACCTGTTTAACCGCACCAGCAAATCCTTTACCCGGTTTAACGCCAACCCCGCTGATACTGCATCATTGAGCGGTAACCGCGTACATAAAATATTTGAGGATAGCAGGAAACGCCTTTGGATTGGCACAAACGGCAGTGGCCTGAATCTTTTTAATACCCAAACACGTTCATTCAGGAGTTTCCGTCATGATGCCGGTAACCCTTCCAGCCTTGCGGCCGATGCAGTTTATGCAATTGGCGAAGACGAGAAAGGAAATATCTGGATAGGTACTGAAAACGGCGGACTGAGTATATACAATGAAACCACGGCCAGTTTTAATAATTACCTGCACGACGAACTGGATAATACCAGTCTCAGCAATAACTCGCTGTATACAGCCTACCGCGACCGGAAAGGAAATATGTGGGTGGGTACGTTTTCCGGTGGCATCAATATTTATAACCGCGATTGCAATAAGTTTACCCATTACCGGCATAATTCTGCCGCGCAAAGCCTGGCCGATAATAATGTGCTGGCCATCGTGGAAGATTCCAGGAAAAGAATCTGGATAGCTACAGATGGAGGCGGGCTAGACCTGTTTGATCAGTATACAAAAAAGTTTAGCCATTACCGTCATAAAGAAGGCGATAAGAACAGTATTTGCGGCAACTATGTTTTAAATGTATGTGAAGACAGCAGGGGAAATATCTGGATTGGCACCTGGGCCGATGGGTTGACCGTTTATAACCCCGAAAAGAACACGTATAAACATTTTAAAAACGACCCGGCCAACCCGCGTAGTCTCAATGGCAACAATGCATGGTGCATTTTTGAAGATCACGAGAAAAATGTTTGGGTGGGTTTGCATGGAGCGGGCCTGGATTTGTATGATCCTGTTACCGAAACATTTTCTCATCATGTCTATGACGACCGCAACCCCCATTCCATATCCAGCAACGTGGTGCACATGATTGCGGAGGACACAAAGGGAAATCTCTGGATAGCCACTGACCAGGGCGGACTTAACCTGTTCAATAAAAAAGAAAACCGCTTTACCGCATTTACGCACAGTAACAAAACAAACAGCATCAGCGATAACAGTGTATTATCGCTCTATATCGACAAAAAAGACAATCTCTGGATCAGCACCATGTTGGGGTTGAACTATTTCAATACCAGTACGCATGCGTTTACGGTGTACACCACCGCAGATGGGTTACCCAATAACCTGGTGTTCGGCATGCTGGAAGATGACAATAATAATTTATGGGTGAGTACCAATATGGGCATTTCGCGGATGAACCTGCAAACAAAACAGTTTAAAAATTTTGGCATTGCAGACGGCCTTCAATCCTGTGAATTCAAGGATCACTCATTTTGTAAAAGCAGTTCCGGCGCCATGTATTTTGGTGGCATCAACGGCTTTAATGAATTCTTTCCCGACCGGATTACCGAAAATAATTTTGACCCGCCACTGGTTTTTACAGGGTTCCTGCTGTTTAATAAGAATGTGCCGATAAGCACAGACAGTACGCCATCTCCATTGCACAAAGTAATTTCGGAGACAGACGCCATTGAACTGCCTTATGCCAGTTCGGTTATTTCATTTGAATTTGCTTCGCTCAATTATACTACTCCCGAAAAAAAGCGCTATGCATACATGCTGGAAGGATTCGATAAAACATGGAATGATATAGGAACTGCCCGCCGTGCAACTTACACAAAGCTGGACCCGGGTAAATATACATTCCGGGTAAGGGGCTTAAACGATAAAGGCGAATGGTCTGTCAATCAGAAAAGTATTGAACTTACCATTATTCCGCCTTTCTGGATGACCTGGTGGTTTAAACTGACCATATTCCTGCTGGTAGTGGGCGCAGCCATCAGTTTTTACCGTTTCCGTATCAACCAGGTAAAAACACAGAAGAACAAACTGGAAAAACAGGTTAGGGAAAGAACCGCACAACTTTTTGAGTCCATTGAAGAGGAAAAAAAATCCCGGGCAGCAGCAGAATCCGCCAATAAAGCAAAAAGTGTTTTCCTGGCAACTATGAGCCATGAAATACGTACACCCATGAATGGTATTATTGGTATGTCTTCATTACTGTCTCAAACACAACTTTCCAGCGAACAATTAAACTATGCCAATACCATTCAGACATGCGGCGAGAATTTATTAATGGTTATAAACGATATCCTCGATTTTTCCAAGATAGAATCCGGCAAAATGGAACTGGAGGAAAAAGATTTTGATTTACGTAACTGTGTGGAAGAAGTACTGGATGTGTTTGCTGGAAAAGCAGCACAGGCCGGTCTGGACCTGGTGTACCAGATGGACCACGGCGTACCTGAACGTATTGTAGGCGATGCCGCCAGGTTGCGCCAGGTATTGATTAACCTGGTAAGCAATGCAGTTAAGTTTACACACTCCGGTGAAGTATTTGTAAAAATAAGTCTTAACAACGCCAGCCCGCAGGGCGCGATGGAAGTATTATTTGAAATCCGTGACACGGGCATTGGAATTCCGGCCGATAAACTGGAAAGATTGTTTAAGGCATTCTCGCAGGTAGATTCATCTACCACCCGAAAATATGGTGGTACCGGTCTGGGACTGGTAATTTGCGAAAAACTGATCGGCTTAATGGGCGGTTCAATAAAAGTTACCAGCACCAATGGACTTGGATCGGTATTCAGTTTTACCGTACGCACGAAGGCTGGCAATGAAACCCCTGCCATCTTTGTGCACGCAAGCCTGCAGCATCTGGAAAAGAAACGCATCCTGGTAGTGGATGATAATTTTACCAACCGGACTATACTGCGTGTGCAGCTGGAACATTGGAAAATGTTGCCCGTAATGGCTTGCGCGGCAGATGAAGCGTTGCATATTTTAACCTGTCAACCAGATTTTGACCTGGTGCTCACCGATATGCACATGCCCGGTCAGGACGGACTGGAGCTGACAAAGAAAATAAAAAAATTATACCCGCATCTTCCCGTAATGTTACTGAGTTCTATTGGAAACGATATGGACAAGGAAGATAAGGGCCTCTTCAGTGCAGTATTGACAAAGCCCGTTAAGCAAAACGTTTTGTGCTCGCATATCCTCGATAATTTCCGTGTTGAAATAACACCACGCGACAACAGTAAGACGGAAAATGATGAACTTCCGGATAACCTTTCAGAAAAATACCCTTTGCGCATTCTGATTGCCGAAGACAATCCGATTAACCAGCAGCTGGCACTGATTGTATTGAACAAGATGGGTTATGAGCCGGAGATTGCAGAGAACGGCCAGGATGCTGTTGATAAAGTAGAAAAAAACGGCTACGATATTATTTTAATGGACGTGCAGATGCCGGAGATGGATGGCCTGGAAGCCACACGCAATATCCGGAGCAGTCAGTCCAAACAACCGATCATTATTGCCATGACAGCCAATGCCATGCAGGACGACCGCGATAATTGCCTGCATGCAGGTATGGATGACTATATCAGCAAACCATTTAAACCGCAGGAAATTGCGGTGATGATAATAAAATGGGCTTCATAAAATGGCAGCGTTCCTGATTTTAAATAATACGGATACGATTTTTAAGATAGTAAGGTAGTCCGCGATACCGGATATAAATTGTAGCAAATTTCGAATAGACCTATTTCCCGGGGTTGATGGTATAGCCGTCTTCGAAACGCGAGCATGTTCCATCGGAACATTATGTGGGTAGAAAGCATGTGTTTGTTGTTGCATGCTGCAGGCATGCGTTGTGTTCAGCCCGCAAACGATTGTCTGAAAATACCTACCTAAAATGCTCTTTGCTTTCGCTGGTTTTTTGCACAACCCGTTCCTACAGAACGGAAAACACGAAATGGATTCTTTCTACCCACAATGCACCCCGATGGGGTGCCGTAAGCCCGGTTGATTTAAATAAATCAGGATCGCCCACTGCACCGATGCTGGTTACTCAAAGAAGGGTATTCCCGGCGTGGCATATTTCTTCATGGCATCTTCATTGATTTCTACACCTATTCCTGGTTTTTCGGACAAGGTTATAAAACTGTCTTTTACCCAATCACCTTCATAGTGCATAATCTCTTTAAACATGGGGTCTGTATGAAAATAGGACTGCCATTCAAGAATTAAAAAGTTGGGCACCGATGCGCATACATGACAGGAGGCCATGCATCCCAGAAAAGACGCCACCATATGCGGTGCAAACGGAGTATAATAAAGATTTGCAAGATTGGCAATGCGCTGGCCTTCGCCCAGTCCGCCCGCTTTCTGAAGATCGGGCATTATAATATCTACGGCGCCAATCTCAAGCATGCGCCGGAAACCGTACGCCAGGTACTGGTTTTCACCTGCAGCTATTGGCGTAGTAGATGAGTCGGCAATGGACTTATACGCCTCAATGTTTTCTGCCGGTACAGGTTCTTCCAGCCACAATAAATTCAATGGTTCAAGGCGTTTTGCCACAGCATGGCCGGTAGGCGCGTCATAACGGCCATGCATATCCACTAATATATCCGTATTGGGCCCCACTGCCTCCCGGGCTGCGGCAATCTGGTCGTACATCCGCTGCAACTCGGCCGGGCTGGCAGTCCAATTGTAGAGATCGTATTTGTTGGGATCATTGGCCTGGTCCAGGTCAAACTTCATGGCATTGAAGCCCATACTTTTTGCTTTGGATGCGGCTTCAGCAAAATCTTTTGGCTGGGGCAGGGTACGCTGGTACAAAGCAGTATCGCAATATACCCTGATCTTATCCCGGAACTTTCCTCCCAGCAACCGGTATACAGGCAGGTTCAGCGCCTTTCCTGCAATGTCCCAGAGTGCTGTTTCAACGGCCGATAAAACCGCCACATACATACCTGCCTGCGCACCCTGGAAAAAACCGCCTCTGCGTATATCTTCAAACAACCGGTGTACATCCAATGGGTTTTTGCCTTTTAACCTGGCGCCAAAATTTTTTACCAGGTGATAGGTACCAGGAATTGCATCCACCCCTTCACCGCAACCCCAGATATTCTGGTTGGTATATACTTTTACAAATAAACTGCCTCTGATATAACCACATTTAATATCAGTGATCTTCAGGTCAGACGGAGCAGACAGGGTGGAGGTGTTGTCAATTGCTTTTTCATAACCGTTTCCAAAAGCGTTTAATGAAGCAAGCGGGGTCATGGCTGCAGCAAGGGCTGCTTTGCTTAAAAATTTTCTGCGTGATGAGTTGTTGTTCATATAAATTTCATTCCGGGTTATTAATAGTGTTGTTTGCTGGTAATTGTATTGTTACCAGGTACGTTGTTTCAGGTATTCCTGTACCTGTTCCCTGGGTACAGGCAATTCGTTGATATGGTCGTTGAGCCATTTAGAGAAATCGCGTTCTATATCATCTGACCACCGGGCATCTATTTGTCCGGCAGTATATTTTCCTTCGCGCAGGCGCTGGTGACCGAACATATCGCGCAGCCTTACAATTTCAGAAGTAGTAACCACTTTTTCTGCGAGGTGTGGCGGAATAAATGTTACTACACCCAGTTTTCCAAGCACTATATCACCCGGCATAACGGTTACCATTCGTATGCGGGTGGGTTGGTTGATGCCAACGATCATGGTATTTAGATCGCCCGGCGGATTGTGATAAGATGGATCATAACTGGTATAATAGGACGTAAAACCGCCAATCTCTTTCAATCCCTCCACATCTCGCAGGGCCCCGTCGTATACTATTCCATTTCCGGAACGGGCATAAATGGCATTGCCCACATTGTCGCCAATAGTAGGGCCGTTGCGGTGCGCTCCAAACTGGTCGGCTACATACACATCTCCTTTTACGAGCAGGTCTACCGCCCAGGTATTCTGTCCTTTTTTTCCTTCTTTTTTACCAGCAGAATCAATCGCCTTCCATACATCTGGTCTGGCAGGCATAAATGTGGCCGTTACTGCACGACCCACCAGCACGCTGTCTGGGTTTATAACCTGCCAGCCTTCGGCTACCTGGTATCCGTAACCGGCATTTTTCATAGTAGCCCAGGCTTCCTCAACACTTACCGATTTCATGCGTTTGATAATATTGTCCGGAACTTTTGGACGTCCATCCGCGAAACGTTCCCCTTTCCATTCAGGGGTTAGTGCTATCAGTTGTTCTTTTGTTATCTGTACGTATTGTGCAACGCACGGCATGCTAAACAGAATAACAGTGAGTAACAACAGGTATTTCAATTTTATCATAACAGGGAATTTATGGTGATGGATGAATGATATTTTAATGCAGCGCCGATTTGGATTTAATGGTATTCGCCAGTAAGCCGGGATCTTTGTTGGTTTCTTCTTCCTCCTCAGGTGGCCGGTTATGCCACCAGGTAGCCAATGAAGAACCCGTAACGTTCATCATGGTGCCGAATATCACAGAGGCCAGTCCTACTGTTGCTATTTTCCCCATCCCCTTTGCAAGTGCAGACGCCAGCCCGGCATTTTGCATACCTACCTCCAGTGCAATGGTCCTGCAATCTTTCTCGGGAAACCTGAGCAGGCGCGATGACCAATAACCGAGAAAATAACCGGTCATATTGTGAATAAAAGTGGCTGCTATCAATAATCCACCAATTTTCAGCAGGCTGTCGCGCCCGGCAGAAATAATAACTACCAGCACCAGGGCAATTCCCGTCATTGAAAAAGCGGGCATTGCCTTATCCAGCCATTTTACCCTGCCACGCACCAGGTAATTAAAAACCAACCCGGCTATAATGGGCAGGATGACAATTTTGGTGATATCCCAAACCATGGCCCAGAAATCTATGTGCACATAATTGCCTCCCAGCAACTTCATGAGCAACGGTGTTAATACCGGCGCCAGCAGCGTGGAAATAGTGGTAACGGAAACGGACAGTGCCAGGTTGGCTTTTGCCAGGTAACACATTACGTTAGATGCAAGACCACTGGGACAGCAACCGATTAAGATGATACCGGCAGCAATTTCTGCCGGAAAATTAAATAAGTGCGCTACTGCAAAACCAACCAGCGGCATAATAGTATAATGACATATAATACCAACGATTACGCCTTTGGGCATTACCAGCACTTTTGCAAAGTCTTTCAGATTAAGTTCAGTGCCCATACCAAACATGATCACCTGCAACAGGTAAGGAATTAGAAAAGAACTCTCCCTGCCACCGATTTTTTTAAAATAGTCCGGGTAGTACATGGCAAGACTGGCAACTGCCAGTATCATTACACTGTACCAGAAACCTTTTAGCACGTTGTTGCCCCTGAACGCAATGGCAAGGCTCAAAAAAAACAATGCCAGCAACCACCCGCCGGCGGAGTGAATTTGCCGGAAGGCTGTATAAGCATACGCCAGGAGGAATACTGCTGCAGCAATATAAAAATAAGTATAGAAGGATCTTTTTATTGTAGCCATCGGCTGAATTGCGTTTATTATTTTTTAAGGGATTTTATTTTCAGTTGCATGCCTGGCCATCCGAATATATACCACAATACATGCAGCAATAGAATGGTTGTTTACACCAGTATAGGAGAAGCGGGAGAAAGTGTGGCCATGCCACATGTTAAATGCATTCATAAGCAATCATGAACAAAGCGTGCAGCCATTCAAGGCAATCGTTATACAATGGTAGCTTGTATAAAGAAAGCGAATTTATCTGAGCTGCATTTGCAAAATACACCACAGGTTGTTTTTGTAAAAAAACCAGCTAGGAGCAATTGCTGATTTTTGGATTTAGTGATTTTGAGATGTGGGTTTGCGGATATCTGTTTCACGCGGGGTGCAGGCGGGGCAGCGGACGCAGCTGATTACAAATGCCGAAACTATAATGTACGCTAGTGTTCGCCCTCACTCTGCGTGAAACAGATACCGGCAAAAGAAAATACCGGCAAATGCAATCTCAAAATCACGAAATCCCAAAATCACGAAATTTTGATATTTCGGCCCCGCCAATAGTTTTATCTTTATTTAATAATTTTATTACGGGTGCACAGCATTAAGATACCAACCAGCCGATCGTAAAAGAATCACCACTTTACGGGATTTGCACTGTTTCTGTTTCACACTAATTTCGTTCATATGGCGCTGATAGAAAGAGACGGGTTCATGGCATTGCTGCAAAAGAAATTCGACAATATTGCCGGCGGAGAAGGTCATTGTGTACTGGTAAGCGGTGAAGCCGGTATCGGCAAAACCGCATTGGTAAAAGCTTTTTGCAGACAACAGGCGGAAACCTGCAGCATTTACCAGGGTGCCTGTGATGGTTTGTTTACTCCGCGCCCGCTGGCGCCCTTGTACGATGTACTCTGGCAGGTTAACAGCCAGCGCTGGCCGGTACCGCCCTCCAATGAAGAACGCTCCGTACTTTTTGCCAATTTTTTCCAGGAGCTACTGGCAAAAAAAGAGAAGGTGCTAATGGTGTTTGAAGATATTCATTGGGCCGATGAAGGAACGCTCGACTTCATCAAGTTTTTTGTAAGGCGTATTTATCAATTGCCCTGTCTTTTTATTCTTACCTACCGTGATAATGAAATCTATTCCAGGCATCCCCTCCGGAATGTGCTCGGACAATTACCACCGGATTCGTTTACAAAACTGGTGCTCACGCCATTGTCTAAACATGCCGTTGTGGAGCTGGCAACGCAAAAAGGATATAGCGGCGAAGATGTTTACAGTATATCCGAAGGCAACCCATTCTATGTAAATGAAATTCTTGCGAGTTACAGTCCCGGTGTTCCCGAAAATATCAAAGACGCTATACTGGCTGTATACGAACGGCAGCAGGAAGGAACAAAAAATGCATGGCAACTGTTTTCCGTGATACCCGAAGGACTGGAAGTGGATCGTTTTGCCAGGATTAAATCTGACTGGGACGAAGCAACAAACCATTGTTTTGCCATTTGCGTAATTGTTGTGCAGCAGGGAAAAGTGGTTTTTAAACATGAACTGTACCGCAGAACCATTGAAGAATCGCTCACGCCATTCAAACGGATTGAACTGAATAAACTGATGCTGGAACTTTACCTGGATTCATTTAAAGAAAAAGGTGAGATTGAACGGATACTGCACTATGCCAAAAATGCCAATGAAAAAGAACTGGTTGTAAAATATGCGCCGGAAGCTGCAGAAAAAGCGGCTTCAATAGGGGCACACCAGGAAGCATGCAAATTATACCTTACCGCCATAGAATATTTTGATGGAAAAGACAACAGACGGCTGGCGGAATTGTATAAAGCCTATGCAGTTGAGTGCTATCTCAGCAACCAGGTAAAAGAAGCCATTGCGGTTACAGAAAAAGAAGCAGACCTGCGGAATGAAATCGGAGATATAAATAAATACGGCGACAGCCTGATTTTTTTATCGCGCCTTTGGTGGTTTGAAGGCAACCGGCAGCATGCAGAACAATTGGCAGCAAAGGCCATAGATCTGTTGAAAGATTGGCCGGTTTCGCCGGCAAAGGCATCGGCATTCAGCAATATGGCCCAACTGAACATGCTCGCGGGCGAAACGGATGCCTGTTTGCTGTGGGGAAAGCAAGCCATAGACATGGCAATAGCGCTGAACAATGAAGCCATTCATGCGCATGCCCTCAATAATTTGGGTGCTACGCAATTGTTAAGTTCTTCAACTGAAGGGGAGGGCATTGACGCATTGCAGCAATGCCTGGATATTTCATTGATGAACGGGTATCATGAACATGCTGCAAATGCCTGGACCACCATAGCCAGTGTTTCGGTAAGGATAAAAAATTATGGGTTGGCAAAAAAAGCACTAAATGATGGTATCCGTTATTGTGAGGAAAAAGGACTGAATTTCTGGATCACCTGTATGCTTTCGTGGAAAGCCAGAGCGGAACTGGAGCAGGGCAATTGCACAGCAGCTCACAATATTGCAGACAACCTGTTAAAAAATGAAAACCAACCAGCCATCATCAGGATAACCGCCAGGCTGGTACTGGCTAAAATTATTATGAGAACTGGGGAGAAGGACGCGCTCTCCCTGTTGACGGACGCAAAAAGAATGGCATTTGAGACAATGGAACTGCAAAGGATGGTTCCTGCGGTGACTGCTTTACTGGAATACGAATGGCTTACCGGCAAAACGGTTATTGAACCGGCGGATATGGAACAAACACTCGAACGCCTGCAACTATATGGCATCGATGCAGAAAAAAAAGAATTGGCATTCTGGTTGAAAAAAGCCGGCAGGCCGCTGCTTCCCTGCAAAGAAATGACGGCCGCCTGGTGGCAAAACCTGGGTTGCCCATATGAACAGGCACTTGTTTTGTTTGATGGAAACGATGATGATAAAAGAAAGGCCATAGCAATGGTACAGGATCTGGGCGCCGGTGCTGTGTACGAAAAAATGAAACAGGAGATGAAGACATCCGGAATGAAAAACATTCCGCGCGGAATAAGAAATTCTACCCGATCGAATATTGCTTTTTTAACGGAAAGGGAAATGGAAATCATACAGTTGCTGAAAGAAGGACTGCAGAACAAGGAGATTGCGGCACGATTGCACATTTCTGCAAAAACGGTTGACCATCATATTTCCAGCATCTTGTTTAAACTGGATGCCGGTTCGCGGTCCAAAGCGGTAACACAGGCCGTTCGCATGGGTATCCTAAAATAGGGAATGACCTGCGAAAATTGGGGAACAGCCCATATCTAAACTATTTGTAACCGTCTTAGTTTTGTACCAACCTAAAAATCATACAATGAAGAAATTCATAATCGAAAGAGAATTGCCCGGTGCGGGCGATATGTCGGTAGAAGAGTTGCAGGCGCTTTCGAAAACCTCTAATTCAGTAGTATCTGTTTTGGGCAAACCATATGTTTGGGTTGAATCTTATGTTACCCAAAACAAAATCTATTGTGTTCATGAAGCCGAAACCGAAGAGGTAATCCGTGAACATTCCAGTTGCGCCAATTTTCCGGTGAGTATTGTCCAGGAAATAAAAGTGGTGATTGGCCCCGCAACGGCCGGTTAAATACACATGAATGTACATCATTGTTCTACCGGTCGCCAGCCGAAATCATTAAGAGCCCGGGATAAAAAATAAACTGCGATTAACCGACGCCGTGATAATGCCATTTTTCTACTGGTCACTACGGTTTGCAACTTTTGTATAATTCGCACAACGGAGTTGCTCGCATTTGTTACGGGTTACTTAAAACAAATCCGTAAGGAGCAAATTCCGCTTTTACAATAACCACGGTATTGGGTTTTGATCCGTTGGCGGACCGCACTCCCAGGGGCAGGGAAGCCTTTGGTTCAACAATTACAATTTTCCTTTCTTTATTATCCCCGGTGTCATCCTGGGAGCCAACGATCTCTATGGTGGCAATAATACGGCGCGTTCCATTATTTGCCAGCAACCAGTTTTCAACACGGCTATCGCCGGTGCCGCTTACCGTTGTATAAAGTTTCAAATAAGTTTGTGCTTCCGGCTCCATTTTAACCCGGTATTTAAAACTGCTGAGCAGCAGCGGCATTACGAGTATTATAAATAAATATTTCATCGCACCTACGTTTTAATGAATGATGCATTGGTGTATACCAACTGTCTGCCTGGTAAAATACAATTTCCAGGCCGGGCAAGGGGTACTGTTTCAGCTGAAACAGCAGGCTGCGTTGGTCATTTATAACTGTGTTATACAGTTACCTGGGTATCTTATTTCGCAGAGTGTGTAAATAATCGTTTATTGCTATTTTATACCGGCATATTCGCCCGTAATTTTTTAAAAATGGTAAGCCATTCATAGTTGCCGGGTTATTCCCCTGCTTTTTCGTGCTTTGATCTTTCCGTGTTTATTGGTACCGATCTTTTATATGTCGCGGAAAATAATAAACGTGTTATATTAATATCTTTTGTATAAATTGGATTTGAATCTTTTCGAACAGTCAGCGCCAACCATTGAATGAGTTCTGGCACAATTCATCTTTAAAATTTCACAGTATGACAAACAGAAGAATATTCCTGCAGCAATCGGGTAGTCTGGCTTTGGCAAGTCTTTTACTGCCAGGGTTTGGCCGTTCCAATCCATTTTTTGAAACAGGTGTGCAGCAGTCTGTTGGACTTCAATTGTATACCCTCGGTAATTTAATGACTACCGATGCAAAAAGCACTTTAGAAAAATTGGCGGCCATTGGCTACAAAGAACTGGAGAGTGCCGGCTCGCAAAAGGGCAGCTACTACGGATATACGCCAAAAGAATTTGCCGCCATGATTAAAGACCTGGGAATGCACTGGCGTTCCGCACATGTGGGTGGCGCACCCTTTTCGGCTGCGCAAATCATGAAAATGGCAAAAACCGCAGAAGATTCAGCGAGGATACAAAAAATGCTGACGCAAAATGCAAACCGGCCAAAGATGCTGAATTTTAAAGAAAATTATCAGCAGCTCGCAGATGAAGCTGCCGAAGGGGGATTGAGCTATCTGGTATGTTCCAGTATTCCTGTAAATACCATGGATGAAATAAAAACTGCGGTGGATGTTTTCAGTAAAGCCGGTGAAGCTTCTAAAAAGAATGGTGTTCAATTTGCGTATCACAATCACCAGACTGAATTTGATACAATAGAAGGTGTGCGTCCATTTGATTATATTTTAAACAATACCGATAAGGATTTGGTAAAGATGGAACTTGATCTTGCCTGGGCAACCAAAGCAAAACAAGATCCTGTTGAATTGTTTAAACTGCATCCGGGTCGCTATCCATTGTGGCACGCAAAAGACCTAGATAAAATAACAATGAATCCGGCAGAAGTGGGTACAGGTGTGGTTGACTTTAAACGTATTTTTGATCATGCAAAGGATTCGGGAATGAAATATTTTTTTGTTGAACAGGACGGTGCTCCGCATCCAATAGAAAATGTGACCGTTAGTTATACTTATTTAAATAAACTGGTGCATTCCTGATCGGTTTTGCGGCATCCTTGTTTTTTTAAATTATGAAAACACCTCAGCAACAAAAATCAAGGCGCCAGTTTATTAGTACGGTTACCGGCGCCGGCGCCGTGTTGATGCTAAACCCGCTAATGTCATGGGCATCAACCGTTGAAGATCCGCGTATAGCTGCGATTGTAGCCAAAACCATCGGAATAGATACACACAATCATATTGATGTTCCGCTGAACGCATCAGCATTGCCCGGTCCGGACGCAGATTTGGCCGGGGAGATGAAAAAATCCGGACTATCGGCCATCTGTATGACATTCGCGGTTGATTATCAGAAATTGGTTAAACCGGGCGAGGCGTATGAACGATTTACAAATGGATTGACTGCCATGGACAAGATGCTGAGAAGTAACAGCATGGAACGTTCCATGAACCTGGCAGCCATAAAAGAAGCTCATAATGCAAACACACCGACTGTGATCCAGTCCGTGGAAGGAGCCCATTTTCTGGAAGGTCAATTGGATCGCCTTGGAATAGCTTATAGCAGGGGATTGCGTCAGCTTGGTCTGCTTCATGACAGTGATGCGTCTGTACCATTGGGCGATGTTTATACAAATGCTGCGCAATGGGGCGGGCTCACTAAATTTGGAACAGATGCCATCAAAGAATGCAATAAACTGGGTGTGCTGGTAGATCTTACACATGCCAGCAATGAAACAATAAACGCTGCGCTGAAAATAACAACCCGCCCGGTAATCATTTCTCATACTGGCCTCGATACACAATTGGGGCAGAACGAACGCATGGCCAATATGATGCGTCCAAGACTTATCAGCAAACAGCAGGCTAAAATTGTTGCCGATGCCGGTGGTGTTATTGGTGTATGGACACACCTGGCAGATACGCCAATGGAGTATGCACGTAATATCAGGGCCATGGCAGATGTTGCAGGCATTGATCATGTCTGCATAGGTACCGATACCAAGTTAACACCTGCTTACAGACCAGCAGGCGACGGCCCGGGTTCTAAAACTGGCGGCCTTCCGCCAGGCGGCCAAAACCGCGCCAGGGTAGGCGAGCGCACCAATGAAGCCTGGCAGGATCAAAAAGCAGGTTTCTATTATGCTGTAGTTGAAGCAATGTTACAAACAGGCTTCAACGAGGATGATATTGCTAAGACAGGCGGCGGAAATTTTTGCCGTGTATTTGATGCTGCCATGGTTGGGCATTCGTAAATAAATTTCAACTTTTTATTAGATAGTTGTTTAACATTTTAATTTTTTTACTGCGGATATTTATTGCCGGTAATTATAAAATGCGCTGCAGCTATAAGATATTCCTTTTAGCAAAAACCCCCACCCGTATTTACAGGTTGGGGGTTGATATTTTCAGTACCGGTTGTTTCTTCTGTACCCCGGCAGCTATGGTTAATTTTTATTGCGATCTTTCGACGATTATAAAGTTGCCATATCAATCACAAAGCGATACCGTACATCGCCTTTCACCATGCGGTCGTAAGCGGTTTGAATATCTTTGATGTTGATGATTTCAATATCGGAAACAATGTTCTTTGCAGCACAAAAATCAAGCATCTCCTGTGTTTCTTTAATACCACCAATACCAGAACCAGCCAGGCTCTTGCGGCCGCCCAATAAACTGAAAGCTGCTACCGGCGCAGGATCTGGTGGTACGCCTACACAAATATGTGTGCCGTCGGTTCTTAATAAAGACAGGTACATATTGAAATCATGCACTGCAGATACGGTATCCAGTATAAAATCGAAGCTGCCTTTGGCTGCTTCAATTTGTGCCGGATCGGTTGTTACTACAAAATGATGTGCGCCCAATGCTTTGGCATCGGCTTCTTTTTTGGGTGATGTACTTAAAACGGTTACATCTGCGCCAAATGCCACACCAAACTTAACACCCATATGGCCCAAGCCACCCAGGCCCAGCACGGCCAGCTTGTGCCCCTTGCCCACTTTCCAGTGTTTCAAAGGAGAGTAGGTAGTGATGCCGGCACACAGCAATGGCGCTGTAGCAGCCAGGTCGAGTTTTTCCGAAATATGCAGCACAAATTCTTCACGAACAACAATTGTATTGGAATAACCCCCATAGGTAGGTGTTTTTCCATCACGTTCATAACTGTTATAGGTTTGTGTGCTTCCGTTCAGACAATATTGCTCCAGGTCGCGTTTACAGTTTTCACAATCCTGGCAGGAGTCAACCATGCATCCGACTGCGGCCAGGTCGCCTGCTTTAAATTTCTTCACATGATCGCCAACTTTTACTACGCGGCCTACAATTTCGTGGCCGGGTACCATTGGGAATATGCCCGGAAACCAGTCGTTTTTTATCTGGTGTAAATCTGAGTGGCAAACGCCACAAAATAAAATGTCGAACTGCACATCATGCGCACCCACTTCGCGGCGCTCAAAAGTCCAGGGTGCCAATGGTGTTTTCTCCTTCTGTGCAGCATATGCCTTTGTTGTAATCATGGTAATTGTTTTGAAAAATGAAGTATAAAAATAACTATTTGCCTGAAGTGACAATAAAATGTCAAAAAAGTTGAGTAGAGGGGTTTATTTTTTTGTAAACGCCCGGCTGAATTCCCACGCGAATCTATTAAATACCAGGGGTAGTTAAAAAAAAACAAAAAACCGGCAACCCCGCCGCATGGTCCATTTTCAGCTAAAAGATAATCCTATCTTCAATTCTATCCGGTTATATTCTTGCCATGCGTTATCCATTCATTCAGACTGCTGCAGTCAATTCTTTTGCAACTTTACGAAATGAATGATAACTGTAAACTATTTTCTTTATGAAATATTTTTTCAGCACAGTCAGCCTGGTAATGGTGGTTCTCAGGATGCAGGCGCAGGATATATCCCAAAGGCTTGAAAACTATTTTTCTGCACCGGGCGCTTTTAACGGGACAGCTTTGGTGGTTTATAAGGGAAAAACACTGTTGCATAAAGGATATGGTAACAAAAACATAGTACAGGGGTCGCTCAATGACACCGCCACCATTTTCAGGATCGGTTCTGTGTCGAAGCCATTCACTGCGGTTGTTGTAATGCGCCTTGTGCACGATGGTCTTTTAAGTGTTCAGGATCCTGTATCAAAATATATTCCGGGTTATCCCGAAGGTGATTCAATCACTATTGAACAGTTGCTGATTCATCATTCAGGGATAAAAGAATACCTGGAAGTAAAAGCCATTCAGGCATTACCCGATTCATCGCCTCCTGTACCCATGCAGCAACTGATTTCTTATTTTAAAGATGAGCCAAGGGTAATAAAAAGGGGAGAAAAATTACCTTACTCCAACTCAAATTATATTTTGCTGGCGTATATCGTGGAAAAGGTCACCGGCGAAAAGTTCGAACACATTGTACGGAAATTAATTTTTGAACCTTTGGAAATGCAGCACTCCGGGTTTGACTTTCTGAACCTGAAAAACGATGATAAGGCTACGGGATACAATCTGACTAAGAAAAAACCGGTGGCAATAACCGACTTTGACTCTACTTACGCACCCGGATGCGGTTCAATGTTTACTACTACAGGCGATCTGTATAAGTTTTACAAAGGATTGTATTCCGGAAAAGTGATCAGTGATTCCATAAGGGAATGGTCATTTGTACCCCGCCAATGGCTTTACGGGTATGGTTGGTTCAGTTATTCGTTATACGGAAAGAAATGTATTTCTCATCCGGGCGGGGTTCCAGGTTTTGTAGCCGATATGAAATTCTTTCCGGATGATGGACTTTGTATTATTCTCCTCAATAACTGTAATAGAGGTAAAGTGGATGCTGATAAAATAGCCGGCATGGTATTTCAAATGCATCGTCAGCGATCCGGGCTATAAGTGGCTGGAAAATTTCATGAAGGCCTCATCTTCCAGGTCATCTTTTGCGGCGTGCCCCTGTTTGAACGGACTATTAATTAATGATACACTTTCTGTAACGGATCCGAACAGCCGATCCATTTCAAATCAATTAAAATATTCAATATCAGTAATTTAACCAACTGGCATGTCCATTGAGGTAAATAAATAATTTCCAGCAGCTTCAATTGATAAAATATACCATGATGTATGTTAAAGAACTATTTCAAAACTGCCCTTCGCAGCCTGCGTAACAATACAACCCATTCGTTTATCAACATTGCCGGCCTTGCTGTAAGTTTAGCGGTAAGTATACTGTTGTTGCTTTGGGTATACGACGAGTTGAGTTATGACCGCTTTAATGTAAATGCGGCTAACATCTATAAGCTGGCGCCAAAATTTGATGAGCAAAGTATTTGGGGCAGTACACCTGCGCCAATTGCAGTATTTGCCAAAAAAGAAGTGCCGGAGGTAGAAGAAGCGTGCCGTATAAGAGGTAACGGGGGTGTTTCTGTTTTTGAATACAACGGCAAAAAATTTACAGAATCGCAGAACTGCCTGGCGGACGCTTCTTTTTTCAGCATATTTACTTTCCCCTTTATAAAAGGTAATCCCCGGCATCCTTTTACTGATGCATTTTCTGTTGTATTGTCCGAAACCACTGCTAAAACATTTTTCGGAAGCGAAGACCCGATGGGTAAAGTATTAAATGGTGACGATAAACAAATTTATCGTGTAACAGGAGTAATGAAGGATATGCCCGCCAATTCATCTTTACAATACAATATCGTTTTTAATTTTCAACTGCTTGAACAGAAATATGATACTACCGGCCACTTCAAAACGCTTGGCACCAACTGGGATCAGTATAGTTATGAAAGCTATGTATTGCTGAAGCCAAATGCAAGTCCGGTCCTGGCGGCACAAAAAATGGGCATCATACACCGTCACAACTATGATATACGGGCTAACAAGCACCTTACTTACTTGCTTAACCCGCTTACCAAAATACACCTGTACGCAATAGACGGCAGTGAACAGGGCATGATGGTTGTGCGCGTGTTTTTTATAGTAGCTATAATTGTGCTGTTGATAGCCTGCATAAACTATGTAAACCTGGTTACCGCACGGGCGATGAAGCGCAGCAGGGAAATCAGCCTCCGTAAAATTGTTGGTGCAGGTAAGGCAGCATTGTTTATGCAGTTTTTAAGTGAATCGCTGTTCACCTTCCTGATTGCGCTTGTACTGGCAACGGGCATTATTTATCTTGTAATGCCTTTATACAATACTATTTCGGGTAAAAATATTGTATTCGAACCTTGGTCACCCCATGTGCTTTCGGTGTACGGCCTTACCATGCTGGCAACACTGGTGCTGGCGGGTATTTACCCCGCCATAACGCTGTCGTCATTAAAACCACTGGAGGCTATGAAGGGTAAGCTGAGCGGCATTGGCAGCAAGGGTAATTTTCGTAAAGTACTGGTAGTTGTACAGTTTAGTTTTACCATCCTGCTTATTACAAGCACTATCATAATTGGTAAACAATTAAAGTTTATACGGGAGAAAAACCTGGGTTACGACAAACAAAATGTTTTTAGTTTCCAGATGCGTAATATGAACCGCCATTATGATGTGGTAATGGCAGAACTGCTGAAACAACCGGGCATATCGGGCGTTACCGGATCGGGTGCTGATATCATCAATAACAGTTCTGGCAGCTCCGATGTGGACTGGGATGGCAAAAGAGCCGACCAGCAATCATTTACCATTGTCCAGATGCCGGTAGAAAGAAATTTTCTGCAGATGATGGACATACAGCTGGTGGAAGGAAAGGGTTTTATCGGTTCACCAGCCGACAGCGCCAATTTTATTTTAAATGAAACCGCTGTTAAGGCAGCCGGTATAAAACAACCTGTAGTTGGCAAACGATTTACTTTTCAGGGAATTAACGGGGTCATTGCCGGTGTGGTGAAAGATTTTCATTTCCAGGACATGCACCAAAAAATACCGCCTCTTTTGATGCAATACGATAAACATTGGCGGGGAAAAATGTATGTAAGAACCACGGCAAAGGATGCACCGCGTGCATTGGCTGCCGCCGAAAGAATATGGAAACAATATAATGCCGATTATCCTTTTGATTACACTTTTTTAGACAGCCGGTTTAATAATTTATACAAAAGTGATATTCATGTGGGCCAGTTGTTCAATTGTTTTGCCATCGTAACCATATTAATATCTTGTCTTGGTTTATTTGGCCTGGTAACCTATACTGCTGAAAGCAAAGTGAAAGAAATTGGCGTGCGTAAAGTATTGGGCGCAGGTGTGCCGGATATTGTATCCCTGTTGTCAAAAGATTTTTTGATGCTGGTAATGGTTGCCGCGGTCATTGCATTTCCGGTGGCCTGGTATGGCTTGCATAATTTTTTACAGAATTATGCCTATCGTACTAACCTAAGCTGGTGGGTATTTGCACTGGCAGGTGTTATAACCCTGGCTATCGCCATCCTTACCGTTGGCTTTAAATGTGTGCAGGCTGCCCTTGCCAATCCTGTTATCGCCCTGAAAAATGAATAAGGTGTTGACTGATTTCGGATGTTGCCGGCTTCATATTCATACTTTTTTTTTAGACCGGGCGAAGCGGACAAACATCGCTGAACTTTAATTCTTAGCTTCAACTTTACAATTTCAGTCAGCAGCGGTTCCGGGCAGATGGAAACTGGTAAAAAAAATATTTATATTGTTCAAAAGGCCGTGAATGTAAGGTGGAATGGCTCCCAGTGTTTCGACCTTACACCAATCTTTTTACAATCAAATACTTTGAGATGCTTACGAAACAGGAAATGGAGTTTTTAGATACTTATGGGTATCTCAACCTGGGAGAACTGTTGACAACAGAACAGGTTAAACAAATCAATGACCGCATTGCTGAATTGTTGCAAACCGAAGGCGATAATGCAGGTGCTGAATTAGCGGAATCTAAATACATCCGTCACCCGAAAGAAGAGGGCGCAGACCGGCTGGCAGATTTGGTTAATAAAGGGGCGATGTTTGATATTTTTTACACACACCCACGTGTATTAGCGGGTATTGAGGCTGTCTTAGGGCAGCAGTACAAATTGTCTTCTTTAAATTACAGAGCTGCAAAACCAAATAAAGGGCTTCAAAAACTTCATGTGGACTGGAAAAATACTGTTGTGAGCGGTTCATATAAAGTCTGCAATAGTATTTGGCTTTTAGTCGATTTTACAGAACTCAATGGTTCTACCCGGATTGTACCTAAAACGCATAAATTGGATATTTTGCCCGATGAAGCTACGGCAGACCCCGGTGACAAACATCCCGATGAAATCCGTATTGTTGCACCCGCAGGGTCTGTGTTTATTTTTAACTCTCATGTATGGCATGGTGGCACCACCAATCAAACAGCTCATGACCGCAGGAGTATTCACAGTTATTTTTGTACAAGAGATCAGCCGCAACAAATTGATCAAAAAAAGTATATTACTCAGGAGACTTTACAACGTATCAGTGAAAAAGGTCAGCATATCTTAGACGTTTAAACGCAAGCCGGATTTATTAACCTGGGGGCACCAGTTAAGAGTAACAGCAATTTTTTGGCATATCTACGATTCTAAATTTTTATTTTATTTTTTTGGCAAAACATTACCTGCGGCAATTCATCATTTCCAATCGCATTGTTATTCATGATTAGCCGTTCCGGGCTTTCAAAAATTACATTCTTTGACAATTTTATCAATCTGATCTACGCTTCATGGTATTCCCGACCGGCCGTTAAAAGATAATGGCTGTTGAACGGTTGCCAGGATAAAAACGCTCCATCCCAATGCGTGCATCCTCCATTTTAGAAGAGCTGCTAACAGGCCACCTTTGCCTTGTCAATAACGACACCGAACTTTAAAAAGACAACTATGACAACATTTACCGTTCCAACAAGAGAGGAAGTAGCTCCTGCTAACCAGGCAATTTTTGACAACCTGCATAAGGCGCTTGGGTTTGTTCCAAATTTGTACGCAGCCATAGCATGGTCCAACAGTGGGTTGGCAAGGTACCTGGCATATCAAAATGCTAAAACATCTTTGAGCAATAGGGAAAAGGAGGCTGTTAACCTTGTAGTAAGCCAGGTGAATAATTGCGTGTATTGCCAGAGTGCACATACGGTAATTGGAAAAATGAATGGCTTCAGCGATGAACAGTTGCTTGACATACGCAGGGGCAAAGCAACAGACGCCAGGCTTAATGCACTGGTTCAACTGGCCCGGAGTATCACTAAAAATCGTGGAAACGGAGAAGTACAACTGGTTGATAATTTTTTTGCTGAAGGATATACAAAAGAAAACCTGGTTGATCTGGTACTCCAGGTCAGCGACAAGACCGCCATGAATTATTTACACAACCTGACAAAAATTAAGGTCGATTTTCCGATGGCGCCCATTTTGCAGGAATTAGAACTGCAATCATAACACGAAGTAAATCTTAAGCTACCCTTCTTAGCATTGGAGGGCAGTTTGATTTATAACGACGCGGTTGGCCGGTGCATTTAATCAGGAGAAGGAGAAAAATTGTCCATTGATTAACGTGTTTTCTCCATTTTATAATTGCCTGGTTGTGCGGAACTTCATGAAATTAAGTAAAGCTAAAGTGTACCGCAATGACAATATTTAACAAAAAAAAATAACCAATAATGGAACAAAAACACCCGTTGCCGCCATTTAACATGGAGACCGCATTGCAGAAAGTACAAATAGCCGAAGACGCATGGAACAGTAAAGATCCTGAAAGAGTATGCCTTGCCTATACAGTTGATACAGAATGGCGCAACCGAACTGAATTTATCAATGGACGGGAAGCAGTAAAGAAATTTCTGCAGGGCAAATGGGAAAACGAACTTGACTATAAGCTTAAAAAAGAGTTATGGGGTTTTCGTGAGAATCGAATGGCAGTACGGTTTGAGTATGAATACCGCAATGCTGCAGGTCAATGGTTCCGGGCTTACGGAAATGAAAACTGGGAATTTGATGAGAATGGCCTCATGAGAAAAAGGTATGCCAGCATCAATGATTTGCCGATAAACGAAACAGACAAAAAATTGTAAACGTTTTTAAAACTATAAAAATGAATAATAATAATAATAATCCGCAACATGTATTACCCGATACACCAGCGCCAATAACCGGAAGAAATAACATCACTACTAAACCGGTTACAGAAGAGATAGTCATCTGCGATGAATGCGGAGATACCATGTGGGACAAAGTGCTGGCACAAACAAATACAATAGACAACATTAGTAAGATAATTGTGACAGGGAATTAACAATTAGCTGGAACAGCTTTTAATCTCCGGGAAGCTGGTGTATGACAGGCAGCAGGTTGAAAAATATAGACAACAAGCAGCACTTAAAATTGTTTTTATGGCAAAGAATTTTGCATCTATCGGTTTTTCTGCAGCCGCCAGGGAATTCCAGAAAGAACTCGGCAGCAGGCGATCCTATGCCAGGATGGAAAAGGAAACCTATGTTGATGGCCTGACCGAAAATGAAGTTGATTTTATCATTGAACGTGATAGTTTTTACATGGCCAGTATTGGCGAAAATGGATTTCCATATGTTCAACATCGGGGAGGCCCAAAGGGGTTTTTAAAAGTACTGGATAGTAAAAGGTTGGGCTTTATTGATTTCAAAGGTAATATGCAATACATAACTCTTGGAAACCTTGCTACCAATAATAATATTGCGCTGATAATGGTAGATTATCCTACCAGGACCAGACTGAAAATTTTTGCCAGAGTTGAAATTGTGGAATTGGTTAATCATCCTGAACTATATAATGCGCTTGACCTTGATGGCTATAAGTTTCGCCCGGAGCGTATGATGGTGTTGCACATTGAAGCCTATGACTGGAACTGCCCGCAACACATTACGCCCCGGTACACTATGGAAGAGATTGAAAAGGCGCTGGCTCCGCAACGTGAATATATTGCAAAACTGGAGGCAGAAATAAAGGCGTTGACAGGCGCGGAGTAACCAACAATGCGCATTTTGCATTACCTGTACAAAAAATGCTGAATATTTCAATCTAACTTTGGCGAAAGTCATTTAGATATTTATAATAAACCGAAATGTTCAATCAATCTGTTTTTACATTGATCAACCAGCAAAATGGAGAGCCTGCTTTCAAATTATTTTCTTTTGATGACAATGCCTATTTTGAGAAACTGCAAAGAAACAATTTTTTTACGCTGATATGGATAACCAGTGGTAGTGGTAGTGCAGATGCAGATTTCGCCAATTATGCATTTGGAGAGAATAGCTTATTTAGTTTTGCTCCTTACCAACCGTATAAGTTAAATATCCGCACGCCTGTAAAAGGCATTGCAATATATTTTCACGCTGATTTCTTTTGCATTCACAAACACCAGAAAGAATTGGCACTTAATGGTGTTTTATATAACAATGTTTATCAGGCACCATTTGTAATAGTAGACGCCAGTTCTGCCGCCATTTTCAGCATGGTCTGTGACCGGATTACCCAGGAAATGCAAAACGCCGCGCTCGCCCAGCATGAACTACTTGTATCATATCTTAGAATATTCCTGATTACTGCATCCCGGCTTAAAGTTGAACAGCAGCCTGTACTAAAGAAAATGGTGGAAAATACGAAGGAACCTTTTATTCTTCAGAAACTAAAAGATGCTATTGAAGAAAACTTTAAAACAAAACATTCGGCAAGTGAGTATGCGGACTTATTATATATTTCACCGAAAGCGCTGGCTAAAATCACCAAAACTCATTTCAACAAAACTCTCTCCAGTCTTATCAATGAGCGTATCATAATAGAGGCTAAGCGTGAACTTTATCTTACCGATAAGACAGTTAAAGAAATAGCTTATGAACTTGGATACGCGGATGAATATTATTTCAGTCGTTTCTTCAAAACAAATGCTGATGTCTCGCCGCAGCTTTTCAGGGACACGGTAGGTTTTGCAAAGGGCATGTCGCCAGCAAACTAGTTATCATTGTTATTTCTGCATTCTGTTAAAAACCTCAGGTATGCTTCCGAATTTGTAAACACAGGTTTTGATTCTTTTTCCAAAACTGTATACTGGCAGACAGCCGGTTTTTTTCTGTTTTAGTTTCTTTGCAGGATAAAACAGAAAAAATGAAAAAGTATACAAGAATCCCTGTTGAAAGAAAAGTACTGGCTTTCTATTCAAAAGCATATGCGGAAAACATTACTGCATTTTCAATTAAAATGCTATTGCTGATAGTCACATTATTTATCTTCATTGGTTGGGCCAATGCACAGCCAGCGGGCAGCAGGCCATTTGTTAATGTAAATAACGAAGGAGTTATCCTGGATGGCTATGATCCGGTAGCATTCTTTGCTGATAATAAACCTGTGAAAGGAGATGCGCAGTTCCGGTTTACATATGATGGCGCCACCTATCAATTTGCTTCGAAAGAACATGCTGATCTGTTTAAATCCAATCCCGAAAAATACAAGCCGCAGTTCGGAGGCTATTGCGCTTATGCTGTTTCTTTGGGAAGAGTAGCGCCAATTGATGTTAACACATTCTCCATTGTTGATGGGAGACTTGTATTGCAGCACAACGAAAGGGCTGTTAATGGCTGGAATAAAGATGTACAAGTCAACCTGCGTCTGGCGGATAAATATTGGCCTGCTGTTGTAGCTAATGACGGAAAACAAATTGTAACGGATGATGAAAAAAAGTATTTAAATAATACCGATCCCGATGGCGTAACGCTACAGGGTTATGATGCTGTTGCCTATTCTACCGACAACAAAGCAGTAAAAGGTGTTCCTGCATTTTCTGCGCGTTATAACGGTGCCACGTACTGGTTTTCTACTGCCGGCCACGCATCCCTTTTTAAAGATAGTCCTGCTAAATATGCACCACAATATGGTTCTTTCTGCGGCTATGCCATGAGCCTGGGTAAACTCCGGCCTATTGACCCAACCATTTTTCAATTTGTGGACGGTCGCCTGATTCTGCAACATACAAAAGATGCGTATGAGCAATTCAATAAAGATGTGGCTGGCAATACGGCTAAAGCAGACGGCTACTGGCCCATAGAGATAAAAAAGCACGCGGGCAAGAAAATAAAATTTGACAAACCTGCAAAACCAGCTGTAGAAAATACTGCCGGCAGTAACTAAGAAATAATCATTATCAGCAAAAAGGCAAAAATATGAAAAAAATGATCTTTTTTATACTGCTGACCATTGGTATTGCAGCAACCGTATCGGCTCAAATCATCAATACAAAAACCATTTCGCTGGAAGCTGCGAAAAAAGTTGTGGCTGAAGCGGTTAAGTATGCAAAGGCAAATAATGCACCCGGTGCCGCCATTGCTATTGTTGATGCGGGAGGTAACCTGGTATACCTCGAAAGGCTTGACAATACTTTTCCTGCCGCAACAGAGGTAGCTATGAAAAAAGCCAACACAGCTGCGATCTTTAAAGCACCTTCTTCAAAATTGGAAAACAGTATCAACGGTGGAAGACCGGCATTGATAACTGTAGGACATACTTTCCTCCAGGGTGGCATACCCATCATCTTCGACGGTCAGGTAATAGGGGCTATTGGTGTAAGTGGCAGCGCCAGCGCTCAGCAAGATGAAGAGATGGCGAATGCCGGGGCGAAACTGCAATTATAAAGTATGCTGACATATGCATATTTAATTTTTTAATAGAAATATCATGAAAAAAATATTTTCCCTCAGCATTTTCTTCTGGCAAATGGCTGCTGTGTGTGCGCAGGAAACGAGACAACTGGCAGTAGATAAACCACAGGCTATTGCCGATCTCAAAACAGAAGCTGGCGCAGCGCTGGTAGATGCCCGTTGGTATGTACAACCAGCCCATATTGTTGATACAGATTTCAAATTACCGGGTGCTTCCGTGGGCGATCTGATGCTTTTGTATCCGACAGGGACTTCCATTAAAACACATACCATACATCCGCAGATAAACGCTGTTGATTTTGATAAGAATTTCATGGCCATCAATCCAACCTCGCTGGAAATGCGGGAAGGAATGGGCCTGGTATCATTGGCCTGGTACAAGGTTGACGTAACGATTCCTGCAACCATTGGCAAACTCAGTACAGAAGGAACAATAGCTGTATTTGAGATTGTGGTTGATGATTACAGCGAGATATGGGTAAATGGCAAGCAGATGCATGGATTCGGACAAAGTGGTAATGGTGTTATTGCTGGTTATAACACACGCAATCGCGTAATATTAACCGATCATGCAAAACCGGGTGATCATTTTTCTATAGCGATATTGGGTATCAATGGGCCGCTCGGAATGATACCAGATAACTATATCTGGATACGCAACGCCGTAATAGACTTTTATAAAGAGTGGCCGGCGAATACAGGATGGAAAGACATCGGTAAAATTTATGCAATTGATTCAGCCCTTGATGACATTTTAGCGCCCGGTACCAAAATAGAGAAAGTGGCCGACGGGTTTTCTTTTACAGAAGGACCTGTATGGCACCCGGACGGATACTTGCTGTTCAGCGATCCAAACACCAATACTATTTATCGCTACAATCCTAAAAACCACAACGTAACCGTATACATAAGTCATAGCGGATATACTGGTGCAGATATCGGCGAATACGGACAGCCTGGCAGCAACGGATTGGTCATTGATAAAGAAGGAAGATTGATAGTTGTCCAGCATGGCAATCGCAGGATAATCAGGCATGAGAAAAAAGGCCCGGTAACAGTGCTGGCAGACAAAATAGACGGGAAAAGGTTTAACAGCCCCAATGACATTGTATTAAAAAGTGATGGCAGTATTTATTTTACTGATCCTCCGTATGGCTTGCCGGATTTATTTGCCGATAAAAGAAAGGAATTGAATTATTCAGGTGTATTTATGATTAAAGATGCAAAGGTAAAACTGGTTTCAAAAGATCTCGGTGGGCCCAATGGGCTTGCTTTTTCACCCGACGAAAAATTCCTGTATATTACCAACTGGGATATCCGCGATATCCATCATACAAAAACATTGTGGAGATATGAAGTACAGCCAGATGGAGAACTGAAGAATGGAAAAATATTTTTTGACTGGAATTTTACAGAAGATGATGAAGCGCTGGACGGAATGAAAGTAGATAAAATGGGTAACTTATTTGTATCAGCACCCGGTGGTATATGGGTACTTTCAGCAACAGGCAAATTACTGGGTAAAATTGTAACACCCGAACGGCCTGCAAACATGGCCTGGGGCGATGATGGAAAAACATTATACCTTACCGCACACACCAGCTTATATAAATTGAGGGTGAATACCGGTGGTAAGTTCAGTTGGCAATAGGCTGGTGAAAAAAACAATTAATGTACAGCAGTAAATTTCTTTCAATGGCTTTGTTGCCGGGTTTAGCAACGACTGTTGTGGCATAGCAGGAACAGTTAAGTTACTAACGCCATTGGACGCCGGCAGATTTTACGCGCAAACGTTAATGATATAGCTGTTAAAAAAGGGCTTTTAGCGAAAGCTGGTTTAACAGCTGCTGTTCTTTACTTCCAGGGGCAGGGAATAATTCCTGTTGGTGTTTTTGATCCGCGCAGGATGATCGAAAGCTCCCAGGTATTGGGTTTCCTCGTGGCCTGGGCGAGCTTTGAAATGGTTATATCATAACTTACGCCACACTGAAAATTTTTATACACAAGGCCCAGGTAGGGAATCATTGCATTGCTCGACCAGTACCAGAGTCCTGCGTTTAACAGGGTTCCATCTTCATCGTCTCCCAAACGGTACCCCAGTGTGCCGCCGACTGAAAAATAACTTGCCGCTGATTGAAATTGATAAATAGCATTTGTATTCAATACTGCTTTTTCATTAAGATAGGTTTCAAAATTGGCATGTATCACTTTTCGTACTGGTAATTGCTGGTTGTCGTCTTTCAGGAATGTTTGTTTCGGTTTGTTTAAATGAAATCCTGCGATACCAATATCCAGGTTACTTTTTTCCATACTAATACTGTATAAAAGTCCTGCATTTACCGAAATATAAGGTTTCATATTTGACAAAGCAGATTCGCCGGTGGGCAGATTGGTATTGAAGCCTGTACCTGTAAATTGCTCCTGAAAATCTATTCTGCCAAAATCAATATACCTGCGTCCATAAGTAGCGCCAAAACCAGCTCCCAGCCTGTGTTTGACGGCACCCATTTCATAGAGTTTGATATTATAGGAAAAGTTCAGCGATGCATATGTGCTTTTAACAACACCGCCCATTGCATTATCGTACATCAGCATGCCGCCCATGCCCATGAAATTATCCTGATCAGGAAGGTTGGGAACTTTGTCCTGAAAAATTTTGGTATCATAAGATATTGTTCCGGTTACGTACGGGCTGGCAGGTCCCAGCCATTGGTCTCTGATATTTGATATCAGGCGCCAGTCTGCATTGATATTAGCCGTTAATGCAGGATTGACATTTAATGGCGAAGAAAAAAATTGCGAGAAACTGGGATCCTGCCCATAGGTTGTTTCCGCTAAACTGATTAGGAAAGCAAACGCCGCAATACATTTTATTTTTCTCATAATCGAAAATTTTATCTTAATAAAACGGAATTCCCTGTACGTTGTACATACCGGCCATCTAATCCAACTGCTTCAACCGTCCATGTATATACATCCGTTACCTGCTGTTGCCCGTTGAATTTGCCATCCCATCCGTTACCAATAACGGCGGTTTCAAATACCAGTTTTCCCCATCTGTTAAATACCCTGAAATATTTAAGCTCTTTTATGCATAGGGTTAAAGGAAACAATTTATCATTATGCCCATCCCCGTTAGGCGACCAGGCTTTGGGTACAAATATGTCACCATTGCAACCAGTGGGTGATTCTGTGCGAATTCTTATCAGCAATGTATCTGCGATTTGACAACCGTTACCGGATGTCATTTTAATGATATATTCAGTCTCCTTGTTGTAATTAAAAACCGGTGTTCTTACTGCATAGGAGTTTAAACCAACCGAAGGCCCCCAGTTGTAAGCGTAATTGCTACCGGGGTTTCTTGCAGCAAGTTGCAAAGGAACATTTGCAGCGGCGGTAAGGGTTGGATACCGAACCGACAGCGCTTCGTGTGTTACTGTTACTATTACCTGTACAGATTTTGTAAACGAACATCCGCCTGCAGACGTGGTCTTTATATAATATACACCACTTGTTGCAATGGCAGCGGGGTTAGCAAGTGGAATTGTAGTGGCAGCATCAACCCAATAAGTGTAGATCAACCCTGCGTCACTTCCTGCAGTTACTGCTGGCGCTGTAAGATCAACTGTTGCGGGCGAGCAAACTGCGGGAGGATTGGTGATGATGACAACCGGCGATGATGTATTGAATGCTGCAACAACTGGTTTAACAATTGAACAGCCACCGGCCGTAGTTGCTTTGATGTAATAGGTGCCGCCAACTGTAATTGCATTTGGATTGGAGAGTGCAATGGATGCAGCCGTATTGGTCCAGTATGTTAAGATGAGTCCGGCATCGCTTCCTGCAGTTACTGCTGTTTTTGTAATATCCACAGAAGAACAGGAGACTGCCGGGCTGGTAATTATTAATTTTGGCAGCGCTGGTGCAGCAGCTATATTCACTTTTGCAGTTGCCAGGCAACCGGATATATTTTTAGCGGTGATGGCATGCGCGCCAGGGCTTACGCCGGTGTGGCCAGTAGCCGGGTAAGCAGCAAATACAGCCCCGTCGAGACTAAAGAGCAAACCTGCAGTAGAGGAAGTGATCCTTATTGTACCGGTTGATACAGTACAAGTAGGATCAACCACAGTTGTTGTTGGATTGGTTAAGGTATTCACCACAATATCCATGGTGGCGTTGGTTGCACATTGTCCGGCTGCTGGTGTAAACGTATAAGTTGTGGTGGCTGTATTATTCAACGCCGGTGACCAGGATCCGGCAATGCCATTGGTGGAAATAGTTGGCAATGCCGATAATGCCGAACCTGAGCATATTGGTGCGACTGCTGCGAACCTTGGTGTAATGACTGGATTAACGGTGATGGTTAAAGTGGTTGGGATTGCACACTGTCCGGCAATGGGTGTAAACGTATAAGTAGTAGTTGTGGTGTTATTAAATGCCGGCGACCACGATCCGGTAATGCCATTAATGGAAGTGATTGGTAGTGTAATAGCCGGCGCTCCGCTGCATATCGCTGGTATTGCATTGAAGGTTGGTATAAGCTGGTTAGTGATTACAATATCCATGGTAACAGGAGCAGCGCACTGTCCTGCAGCCGGTGTAAATGTATAGGTGGTTGTTCCGATAGCGGATGTGTTGATTGTTGCAGGATTCCATGTTCCGGTAATGTTGTTGCTGGATACAGCAGGTAATAACGGAGAGGTTGAGATTTGGCACAGGGGTCCTATCTGTGTGAATGTGGGTGTAACACCAGGTGTAACCGTAATCGTTAAAGTCGTTATTGTTGCACATTGGCCAGCGGTGGGTGTAAACGTATAAGTGGTAGTTGCAGTATTATCTAATGCAGGTGACCATGTTCCTGAAATACCATTGATAGAAGTGGTTGGCAATGGAGCCAATGCAGCGCCAGAACAAATAGCCGCAACCGGAATAAAAGTTGGTGTAATATTCGGTGTAACTATAATAGTTAAAGTAGTGGTTGTTGCACACTGACCGGCAGATGGTGTAAACGTATAAATGGTAGTGGCCGTATTATTGAATGCAGGCGACCAGGTTCCCGTAATGCCGTTATTTGAAGTAGTTGGTAAGGTAATAGCCGGGGCGGCACTGCAAATAGCCGGTATTGCTGTAAAAGCTGGTGTAATCTGGTTGGTGATCGCAATATCCATGGTAACAGCGCCGGCACACTGTCCTGCATCCGGTGTAAATGTATAGGTGGTTGTTCCAATAGCGGATGTGTTGATTGTTGCGGGGTTCCATGTTCCTGTGATATTATTAGTAGATGCTGATGACAGAGCAGGTGCTGTACTGTTCTGGCAAAGTGGGCCAATCTGTGTAAACACAGGAGAAATCTGATTCGTGATCATTATATCCATGGTGACAGCAGCGGCGCACTGTCCCGCATCTGGTTTAAACGTATAAGTTGTTGTTCCGAGAGTAGCTGTATTGATAGTTGCAGGGCTCCATGTTCCGGTAATGTTATTAGTAGATGTTGATGACAGAGCAGGTGCTGTACTGTTCTGGCAAAGCGGTCCAATTTGTGTAAACACTGGTGCAACCTGGTTAGTGATAACTATATCCATGGTAACAGGAACAGCGCACTGTCCTGCAGCCGGTGTAAACGTATAAGTAATAGTTCCGGTAGATGCTGTATTAATAGTCGCAGGGCTCCATGTTCCATTAATTCCATTAATAGATGCTGATGGTAACGATGGTGCTGTACTGTTCTGACACAATGGGGCTATTTGTGTAAACGTTGGTGTGATCTGGTTGGTGATCACAATATCCATAATAGCTGTTGTGGCACACTGTCCTGCATTAGGAGTAAATGTATAAGTAGTAGTTCCGGTAACTGCTGTATTGATTGTTGCAGGGCTCCATGTTCCAGTAATGTTATTGCTGGATACAGCAGATAATAACGGAGCTGTTGAGTTCTGGCAAAGTGGTCCTATCTGCGTAAACACTGGTGCAATCTGGTTAGTGATCACTATATCCATGGTAACAGCAGCGGCGCACTGTCCTGCATCCGGAGTAAATGTATAAGTAGTAGTTCCGGTAACTGCTGTATTGATAGTTGCAGGGCTCCATGTTCCGGTAATGTTATTGCTGGATACAACAGGTAATAACGGAGCTGTTGAATTTTGGCAAAGCGGTCCTATCTGCGTAAACACTGG